>Ga0209282_1002861_pt1 | contig 10118 bp, 8 predicted proteins | sample Mtrugardesep15_FD_187529 | JGI IMG/M metagenome (GOLD analysis project Ga0209282, IMG submission 187529) | Root nodule microbial communities of legume samples collected from California, USA - M. trunc garden sep15 (SPAdes) (version 2) | ecosystem: Host-associated > Plants > Roots > Nodule...
TTGACTGCCAATTTGGAAGTTTTCGACCGCCTTTTTTGTTCCAAATGTTTGGTAAATACTAGAAAACTATCAATATATATTTTGGATTTTTGTCATCACGATGTTGTCTAACATGATAATTAATAAGTATCTTGTGTCTTTATTTTTGTAATTTCTTTGTAGATCTTTTGTTGTACTTTGCACAAATATTCTGGTCAACAGATTATATATCAAGTAAGTAACACCGTTCTTTATTCATTTCTTAACACATATTTCCATTAATTGATTAATTAATAAGAAAAGTGGATCATTTTCTTTTCAGAAAGAAAAACAACCAATTTGGACACCAGAAGGTGACACAGGACCATGTGGTGTTGATTGTGACCTTTATAATAAAGGTGCCACAATGGAAGGACATGATGAGGGGAATTCTTGTGTTTCAAAGTGAAAACTTTTGGAGAAAGATATATGTCTTATGGGAATAGAAATGTTTGGGAGAAATAGGTATGAATCTTTCTTATTTTTCACGTCACACCTAAAACTATTGCATAAGTGATTATGTTACGAGATAAGCTAAGATTGTTTTTATATGTAACCCATGCTCTGCAGTTGCCTTATATCTAAGAACTTACTTTTTAAGATGAAGACTTGCAAGGAAGTTGCTAACTACATGAGTGCTGAAGTTTCAATGCTACATTGATCCATGGACGAAAATAAAAAAGTAAGACATTATAATGACATTATATAAATGATTTACCTTTTTTTAGGGATATATAAATGATTTACTATATTTTATCTACTAAAGTATATTTGATCATCTTGATATTGATGTAACAGTTAGGGTCTGTTTGGATGATTTGATTTGAGATTTTCTACTAACATGAGTTTTGTGAGACTGTTTGGGAGAATTTATAAAGACCACTTATTACTATTTTCACATGCTTTTTTGGCTTATTTTCATAAGTTAACCAATGTAACTTACAAAAATAGTTTATAGCATACACAAAAGCAATTATATTTATTTTATATTTTTCTATAACAAAAAGCTTATGTAAGCTTATCCATACGCACTTACCATAATAAGTGCTTGTACTATAAGCTGCAAATATTCTTTTTATCCAAACATGCCCAAAGTGTTTTAGTGCAACATTACCATTAATCAATCCCCGCTTTCATTGATTATATGGTGTTGTTCAACAATAATTTATGAATATAAAGGAAGGAGTAACAAAACAAGTTCATATATTTCTACATGAATTGATGTGGAAGTTAAATTTCAATCGCTTCATTAACTTTGCTAAGATTTCAAAAGCTGAACCATTCATGCTTGTAGAAAATAGATATAACAAAGATGTGACTATTTATAAATGTCGTGGTTCTACATCAAAATGTTCATTTTTTTTGCCTCATTCATTTATTTTAGGTTGAGCTCACAGAACCCCTACAATATAATTGAAAGAATAAGAAAGGACAACATGAAAATTGAGCTCAGGCATATAGAAACATTTATTTATATTACTATAACTATATTTAACTAATAACTAATCCAACTATCTTTGATCAAATGTACATTACAGGAACTTGAAGGAAGACGACATTACCTCACTGGATTACAAATAACTTACGGCCCTAAGGATGTCCTTGATTCTTTGTTTTTATCCTTTATTTCATTTTATAAGTTTTTCACATGAACAACTACTTTGTTAGTTTTTAATATTTTCTATTTTAGGTCCAATAAGGGATTTAGTGGCTTGCTTATTGCCATATATATTTTTTAAATAAATTGCAACATTATCATTGCGTGTGAAATATGTTTTTTTGTCTGAGTTAGAAAGTGTGGTCATTGATTGAACAGGTGTAGTACTTAAAAAAAAAAAGTAAAATAACATCTTATATATGAATGCCGAATATGTAAAATTTCATCATAAAGTTTATACTGAATGTATTGAAAACACAAGAAAATAAAGTTTATATATAATGTTCTTTACTTAAGAGTTTTATTTTTATTTTGGATAAAACATTAATCAAAAGATGATTAAGGAAAAGATAAAAACCGAAGAGAAATGAAAAACACGATATTTTTAACACTTGTTCACAACAAACTGTTGCTACGTATAATCCTCTTCTTACAAAAAGATTTGCCTCATTATAGTATATGACTTAATCCACTAATCTAAGTATTACTTAATCTACTTATTCAGGCTCCAAAGTATTCTTTCATCTGCTACTTAACACTAATCTCGACAACATTTGGCAATTGTCTTGTTGAAGGACGAATTTTTTATTGTTTCTTAAGACTACCTTTTAACAAGTATTTAATACTTGATTTCATAGTTTAATTGTCTTGTTGAGGCACTAATTTTTTATTGTTTCTTCAGACTACCTTTTAACAAGTGCTTAATACTTTCTTTTAAGAAGCCAACAACGATATATATATAAATATAAAACAAACTGTTTCAATTAAGCATAAGATGTGGCTAAAAAGAAAACAAGAGTCATAGAATACCCTATAGAGCCGACAAACACAACCAAAAATGAAAATCAAAGGAAAAACCTAGACAATTCACCTTCAACCACCACCATGAATGAATCTTAATATTATCAAGAAGTTGATCATGAGTCAATATGTTGTTGTTAAAAATTCTTGAGTTGCTTTCTTTCCAAATGACCCAAAGACACCAAATAGCTTGCAAGCAAGCGCGAATGCTCTTTTTGAAAGCATATGCGCGCAAAAAATATGATATGTGTGTGACATCCAATAAAATCATAAGCCTTCTCAAAATCTACCTTAAACATTAAGAAATCATTCTTTCTTTTTTTCGTGTCATCTATCACCTCATTTGCAATAACATTACCGTCTAGAATATGTTTACCCTTAATAAACGCCATTTGTGAAAGGTAATTCCAAAGTTGCGGCATCCACCACTAAGAGTCTTGAAAGAAAAATTGTTCATCCCAAGTCGCACCAACATAATTGATTTGAAGTGATTCTCATAATGATGGAATACTAGTTTTCTAACACCAATGACTCCTTCAATCCTCGTGCCATTAACTTCGACACTTGTAATAGTATTACACCGTCTGCGACTAGATATCATAGCATGAGTTTTTTTAAGTTTGCAGCTCCCTCCTTTAGCTAAAGAATACACGCCTTTTGCCAATGCATACTACACTGAATCTTGGAAAGAGATAAAACTAGAGAAGATGTAGAATGTAACTCCTCTCGATCACAATCATCCAATCCCACTACTTCCCTTCTTATATCAAGTTGATGCAATCGATCCTTGGTCTTTATAATAATGCCTTCAATAATAGAGCTATGTGACAAATGCCACTCATGCAAACTACACTTGATCATTTTCAACTTCTCCTTAAGAACAAAACCACCTCATCCTTCAACCTCGAAAGACATCCACTTGCTCCTAAGGAAATCTGAGTAACCTGGAAAATCCTTCCAACATGTTAGGATACGAAATGACTTAGGTCCCCAATTATCGTGTTCAACTACCAGCATAAGAGGATAATGATTTGACAGACCTCGCTATAACGCCATCTGAGCACAATTAGACCATCACAAACTCAACTCCTCGGACAAAAAAAAACCTATCAAGCCGACTCATAAACAAACCATCACCACTGAACCACGTGAACCATTGATTTCATAGTTTAATTTTTTTACATGTTACGTGTGAGACCAACCAATCTGAACATTATTTGTTTAAGGGTTAATTATGTAGATGATCTCTATAAATATTCAGAATTTTATTTTTAGTCTGTAACTTTTTCTTTTAACATGTTTAGGGATCACAAATGCTCACAATTTTTTTTTTACAGAGACTAAAAATGCTAATGGAAAATTTTACTAGGACTAAAATGCTGATGGAAAATTTGTAGAGACTAAAAAAGTGAGATTTTTTTTGTAGGGACTAAAACCAAAAATAGATGTTAATATGGACCATTTACTTAATTAACCTTATATATAAATATGTTCTTCACAATCCAGATAAGATGATTATTAAAAAGACTCCACGTTATATTTCTACTTTTTTTTTTTATCTTTAATGCATTGTTAGACTTTTATTAATAAAGTTATCTTGAATAAACAAAACGAACATATATTAAAAAAAACTACTCATAAACATATACCTTTTTTAATATATAGGGGAAAAAATCGCATACAACAAATACTCTCTGTACCATAATAACTATCATATTACTTCAAAATAATAATACCTATCATGTTTGCAATTGCATTGACACAAAAAAAAAAAAATCATATTTGCAACAAAGATAATTCCGATAAACACAAATTAGCGTTTATATGAGATAATACGAGTGTTTTTTACTGAGTTTGAATCCAGTATTGAAAATTCAACAACATTAAATTTTGTAGAGAGAACTTGCTGTCCATTTAAGTCCTATCATGATTAGTCTTTGCAGTTGTACGCAGAGGATACACAATTTACTCCAAAATAAAATAAAAAATAATCCCAACAAAGCGTATCTCCACTTTCATTGCTCTCATTGAATCATCTTTCTCTTTTGTGTAGAACAGTGTTGGAGTCTATGCAATTTTATGAGGATGTGTTCGGTTTTTTCCCCATCAAACGACCATCTTCTTTCAAATTTACTGGAGCATGGCTAGCTTATTTTTAGTTACTAATTAATTTCTCTTCTATATCAACTATCTGGCTACACAAAATATTAGTGTAGTTACATGCTTTTAACTTTTTTTTTAGATTTTATAATTATGGTATTGGAATACATTTGATTGAGAATCCACACATTGATGGATTTGATACTTATATTATTTTACACATCACACCTAAAACTATTGCATAAGTGATTATGTTATGAGATAAGCTAACACTGTTTTTATATGTAACCCATGCTCTGCAGTTGCCTTATATCTCATAACTTACTTTTTAAGATGAAGACTTGCAAGGAAGTTGCTAGCTACATGTATGCTGAAGTTTCAATGCCACATGGATCCATGAACAAAAATGAAAACGTAAGATATTATTATATATGAGTCTAGGGGCATTATTAAGACGTTATATAATTTATTTATATACTATATTTTCTTATCTATTAAAATATATTTGGTTTTATATATTTATTTGCAAGTACATTTTCCCTAGTCATGTTAATAGAAAGTTTGAAATTGAAGGAAGTTAATGAGCGAGTAAGGAATAGAAAAATGTAGTTGAAAAGATTGGAATTCATGTAATAGTTAGTGTTTTAGTGTCATATATTACCATTAATCAAGACAAGATAACAACGTCTTCAGCCCTTTTCTTTCTTAACTGCAAGTAACTTGGTTCCGTGGTGTTGTACAACAGTATCCAAAAAACAAGAAAGCGAACCACTAATTTAGGACTATAAAGGAAGAAGCAACCAAAAAAAGTTAATATATTTCTATATGAATAGATTTGGAAGTAAAACATTATTCAATTGCTTTATTTTCTTTGCTAAGATTTCAAAAGCTAAATCATTTGAGTTTCTAGGAAATAACAAAGATGTGAGAATATATAAATGTCATGATTCTACACCCCAAATGTTCGTTTTTTGCCTCATTTATTTATTTTGTTTCCTTTTTGGTCATTTTAGGTTGAACTCACTGGACCCCAACAAAGAAATTCAAAGAAAAAGAGAGAAGAGTAATAACATGCAAATTGAGCTCAGGTATATAGAAATGTTTATTTATATTACCCTTACTATATTTAAATAATAACCATTCTAATTATCTTTGATTAAATGTACATTTCAGGAACTTGAAGAAAGATGGCATTATCTCAGTGAATTACAAATAACTTATGGCCCCAAAGATGTTGTCGATTATTTGTTTTATCCCTTGTTTCATGTTATAAGTTTTTCAGATGAACAACTACTCTTTTAGTTTTCAATATTTTCTATTTTGGTCCAATAATATTTGGGATTTTGAGGCATGCTTATTGCCTTTTGCTTTGAATAAATTGCAACATTATCATGGTGTGTAAAATATGATTGTTAGTGTGGATTTGAAAGTGTGGTCCATATGGCTTGGATTGAAGTGTTGTAGGCTTAGATTGTTATTTTTTCCACACTCCTCTCATCTCGCGCGCCCTTTTAATATTCCAAATATAACCCCATTCGTAATATATAATCTGAACTGGTTCAGATCCCAGGAAAAAATATAAATCAAACAACAATAAATCGAAGAAAAGTGACCTTTTCTTGTACTTGATGTTTAAAAAGGCTTGAAATGTCATGATTTGGAGCAAAAAATCCTTCAAGAATCGCACAATGTGGGAAGTTCGGATTTTGGGTGGTGAGAGGGAAAATTTAGTGAAAAATCTAACGGTTGAAAATGATAGAGGTTTATCAGTTGAGATTATATAATTTGAATTGAGGTATTTTGGAAATTTTGTAGGGCACACGACAAGAGAGGAGGGTGGGCAAAGTAACAACCCTTAGATAAATATAAGTAAAATAACAACTTATATGAATGTTGAATATGTAAAATCAAATGAGGTTTATACCGAAGGTATTGAAAACACAAAATGAGAGATTTGAATTGTAAGACATATATCGTTCCAGGTAAAAATATTAAAACAGATATTTACTATTGGGACTAAAAAGATTCAATTTGAAATATTATTGATTGATAAAAGAAATAAATTTATAAGACATAAAACATAAATCTATGTTTTTGGAGGATTAAAAACACATTTAAATCTTTATTTCATGTTTTTTTTTAAGAAGCTAAAGTAGCCCACTTAAAATGACACCGAAGAGAATTGAACCTGAGACTTTAAGGAGGAGCACACTCCCAGACCCCAAGCCAATACCACCAGCCCAACCCAAGTGGGTTTCTTTATTTCATGTTATAAGTTATTGCCCTACGAATGTCTTTGATTCTTTGTTTTATCCCTTATTTCATGTTACAAGTTTTTCAGATGAACAACTGCTCTTCTAACTTTCAATATTTTCTATTTTAGGTCCAATAATATTTGGGATTTTATGGCTTGCTTATTGCCATCGTTTTTTTGTTGAATAAATTGCAACATTACCATTGCGTGTGAAAGTGTGGTGGTCCATACGGCATGGATAGAAGAGTTGCGGTCTTAATAAATAAATGAAAAATAGTAGCTATGAATGCCGAATATGAAAAATTTCTAAATGAATTTTATATTGAAGGTATTGAAAACATGAGATAGGCAGAACTTGAATTGTGTTGCCCTTATTTTTAAAAACTATTTCAAAATGTTCTTTACCAAAGAGTTTTTCTTCTTTTGAATAAAACATTAATCAACTAATGATTGAAGAAAAGACAAAAAGAACTAACAAATTAAAAACAGAAGGAAACCCCTAATATGGTCTTTAATATTAAGGGTTCACCCATGGACCTCTCAAAATGACCTACAATAGTAGGTTTCAACAAAAAAATTATTGTTTCTTGGTCCCATACAAAAAAAAATCATTTTTAAACTGCAGTAATTAATATTACTTTTGTACCCTTCATTTAACAATAAAAATTCATTAGTGTAGATCCATTTCTCTTCTCTCTTTCTCTTTCTTCATTGCTAGAGTCTTCTCTCCTTCACCTTTATCAATTGATTAAATCCTCAATTCTTCATTTTTTTTTTCTTTCTTCTTCTCATTAACATCACAAAACCCAAAATATGAGAAGTGATTCATTTTTCTCCTAAGATAGAAGTTTATGTTCATTGACCAACAGCACATTAATTCGGAGGTTGGTCTCGCAAAATATTTATTTCAAATTTACTTAAAACTAATGGTTATTTCCAAAACCACATGCAACATACATGATGTACAATTTTTATGCACGACCAAACTATTGTTTATTCAAACTTGACATAAGCAAAGAAATAACTTATGGTTAGGTGGTGGAGGTCTTCTTTAATTTATTGAAATCACATTAACATATGATTTCTATCATATGTAAATGGAAATCATATGTAAAAGTTATTTCAGTGCAACAAATTAACAAAAGACTATTAGTTCACAACGATGAAATCACGATTATTTTCCAGCTACTAGTTGTGACATGACATTGTTGACATTAGAGTTTTACTTTTGATCCCAGCTCTACTAATACAATACGCCTGATTCATTGATGGCACAAAGTTGTTTGTATACCATATATGAATTCAAAACAGTAGAACATGTGAAGAGTTAAAGGGGCCTATATGTTGAAGTTCTGAGTATTATTCGGTGAATTAGCAAAGATAAATGCATTAAAGCATATTGTTAGCTGTTCGGTTCCAGAATTTTTTTTACTTATTTCAGAAACTGAACGTGTTGAATGTTAAAAATAATGTGTACCAGTGTATAAAAGTAAAACATCTGTAAAATAAATAAAAATGAATCACTTCTCATATTTTGGGTTTTGTGATGTTAATGGGAAGAAGAAGAAAAAAAGAATGGAGAATTAGGGATTTAATCAATTATGAAGGTGAAGGAGAGAAGACTCTGGCCATGAAGAAAGAGAAAGAGAAGAGAGAAATTGATCTGCAATTATGGAGGGCACAAAAGTATTATCAATTGCTGCAGTTTAAAAATAATTTTTTGTCGTTTAATTATCACATATCCTTACATGGGTTGTCATTTCAACTATGCAATTAGTATTACTTATTAAAATAGAAAATAAAAGCAATAAAATAAATAAAAATAGAGTAAATTGAAAGGAGTTTGCAAGTTCGATTTGATTGCGTAAAGCCGTAAAGCATTAGTGATTTAGTAATCTAGTTTGATTGCAGAATTTAAGCGACGGTTAGGATTCTTCAAATCACATTTATTTCCATGTTGAATTAAAGACAAGTAAACATTACTTGACCAAAAAAAAAAAGACAAGTAAACATTCGATTTTGAGACAAAAGTTTTATTTAAGTAACATGTTCATGGGATTGTTAGATTATCGTCCAGCTGTTGAGTCTCACCTTCTAATCACACTAAGGTTATACGCGCTCTAAGGGTGTTAGAGTGGGGTCTTACTCTCTCAGATGTAATTGAAATAAAAAAGAATTGAGATTTCTAAATTATCATCTAAAAGCTCGAACTATGTCTATGAATCTTAAAAGTTCACTACATACACTTTCTTACTTTAATAGTTCTACATACAAGCAGCTAGCAGCCATATCTCGTCTACCCGACCAAAAGAAAAAATATTATGAAAATACCATTATAGTGTTATTAACTATTCTCATGTTTGGTCAAAAAACATAATTCTCATGAATTATTTTCTTATGTTAATATTATTGATTAGTCAACGAATTCATGTATTTTATACTTTAATAAAATTTTATGTGAAGAAACTAATATTTTCTTAAATTTTAAAATATTTGAGCGAGAAAATTTAGTACCAAATCATTTTAAAATATGAATTTAATTATTATTATTATTATTTAAAAATAAGTCTTTTAGGTAAAAAAAAATTGCTATAATACGGTTATAAATATATTTTGTTTATTTATTTTAGATAACAAAAAATAGCCCCTAAAAATAATCATTATGACAATACCATCACAATGTCATTAACTATTTTCATGTTTGGTCAAAAAACAAAATTCTCATGAATTATTTTCTTGTGTTAATATCAATAATTAGTCAATGAAGTTATAGTAATTTCACAATTTATTACTGTTTTTTTAAACAACACAATTTATTACTACTGTTAATGGAGAAGTTGGTATTTTATTCTAAGTTTTTAAAATATTTGAATGAGAAGATCTAGTACCAAAGCATTTTAAAAATGAATTCAACTATTATTGATTAAAAATAAGTCTTTTAGGTAATTTTGTTTATAGTAAATTACTATGAATGTTGAAATATATTAATGTACCCATTGACTTTATTTAAAATAACATTAAGATATGTGAGTATTGAATTTTGTTCATATCTTTTGGTGGTACATGTGTGAATTCATATTTGAGACGTTATTATTGTCTTAAAAAGATAATAACTTTTTATTTTCTTTCTTTTTATAATTTTTCAATTTTAAGAAAATATATTACAAATATTTTTTATAGATTATTTAAGAAAGAGAATTGAAAAACATATTCAAATCTTTATTATATAGAATATAATTATTTTTCCTTAAAAAAATATAATTATTTTCATTTAATATTTTTTATTAA
>Ga0209282_1002863_pt1 | contig 10116 bp, 6 predicted proteins | sample Mtrugardesep15_FD_187529 | JGI IMG/M metagenome (GOLD analysis project Ga0209282, IMG submission 187529) | Root nodule microbial communities of legume samples collected from California, USA - M. trunc garden sep15 (SPAdes) (version 2) | ecosystem: Host-associated > Plants > Roots > Nodule...
AGTCGCTGAGTGGCTTCGGGCTACCGCTGTCCCTGTTGCTGCTCAAGCCCGAATTGGACGTTTGGCAGCCGGGCGAGCACAACGGCACATTCAGAGGCAACAACCTTGCGCTCGTGACCGCGACTGCTGCGTTGCAAAAATATAAGCGAACGCCTTCGGCAGATTGCACAAAGCAGCCCGAACCCTCTTCTGTCCGTGCGCGGACGGTCCGTCTCGTCAGCCGTGCGAGTGACCCAGCCTCTTCGCGAGCAGCTACAACCACGACAGCGCAGCCAGACATGGGGTTAAGCCGGAACAATGGTTACGTCTTCCACACTCTCATGCAAGTCCTTGAAGGATAACCAGAACATGCCTCTAAGGCTCGACCGCCAAATCGACGAAAGTTTTAAAACGACTCTTGCGGGCGGCAGCTGCCGACGGTCGCTCATGTCGCGCAGACCCGCGATGGCTGCAACGAACACGAGGAATGGAACCAATGCCGCCAAACGCCGCGTTAGACCAAGCCCTGACACGTCTCATCGCGGATCGCTCAGAGTTCCCGTCTGCCTCGCGAAGGCAGCACCTTAGCTGCCGCCGAGCAGGTCCCCGGCGGCAGCCACTTTTTGAATTTGAGAGTAGCAGCCAAGCTTAGTTAGGGGCCTTGAGAGACGCAAATACATGCAGCGCGAAGACCTCCCTATGGCCGGTTCGACCATGTTCGCCCCCCTCCAAAACGGGGCGTTCCGGGCGATCTGGATCTCCACGCAGGTCGCCAATCTTGGATGGCTCGTGCAAACGGTCGCTATCAGTTGGCTCATGGTCAAGATTTCCGCATCCGACCTGATGGTCGCGCTCGTGCAGGCATCAACCACCCTGCCGGCGTTCATCCTCTCGATCCTGGCTGGAGCAGTCGCCGACAATTTCAGCCGCCGATCGGTGATGATCGCTGGCCTGTCTCTGATCGCGCTTGCCTCCATCGTGCTGGCGCTTTGTGTGGGCTTTGGCTTTGTCAGCCCCTGGCTCATTCTCGGGTTGGGGTTACTGGCTGGTTGCGGGTTTGCGCTGAACGATCCTGCCTGGCATGCCTCCGTCGGCGACATCCTCGACAAGCGAGATATTTCGGCCGCGGTGACGCTGATGTCGGTCGGCTACAACATGACGAGCAGCATAGGATCCGCTTTGGGTGGAGCGATACTGGCGTTGCTCGGGCCGATGGCCGCTTTCGGCTTTGCGGCAGTCACCAATCTGGCGCCTCTCGGCTCGGTGTGCCAAAGCAAATGGCATATACGTCCGTCTCCCCTACCGCGGGAGCGGATCGCAACGGCAATTCACGATGGAATGCGGTTCACGGTTTTGTCGTCCGACATCAGGGTGGCGATCATTCGCGCGACGCTGTTTGGGCTGGCCGCCATTTCGATCCTCGCACTTCTGCCGCTTGTTGCCCGAGATCATCTGGCTGGCGGCCCCATCCTCTACGGGAATCTGTTTGCAGGCTTCGGGGCTGGCGCCTGCATCGCGGGATTGAGCAACCGGTTCCTGAGAAAGATGGTCCCGCAGGAGTGGCTGATGGCGCTTGCGTCAATCGCTTGCGCTCTCTGCTGCCTCTCGCTCGCCTTCACCTCGACCCCGATTATTGCCATCCTTGCATTGGTCTTCGGCGGGGCAGGCTGGGTTATTACCTGGACCGGTTTCGATGTATGGGTCCAGCTAGCAAGCCCAAGATGGGTCGTTGGTCGCACTCTCTCCATCTATTCTGCCTGCCTTTCAGGCGGCATAGCAGCCGGCAGTTGGATCTGGGGCACCGTCGCCCAATCCTATTCCTTGGCGTCCTCGCTCGAAGTGGCCGCGGCAGCCCTGTTTCTCGTTGCAGCTCTCGGATTTGCATTGCCGGTTCATCTCGGTGCTGATGGAGACCAGCAGGGGTCCGAATTTCTAGCGCCGCAACTGGCGCTTGACCTGAAGCCCCGCAGTGGCCCAATCGCAGCAAGGACAGCTTATTTCATAGCGGAGGAGCACCTCGAGGCGTTTTTTGGTCACATGCGGGCACGGCGGTACGCCATGAGCCGAGCGGGAGCCCGCGACTGGACGCTCCAGCGAGACCTTCGCGAGCCTTCCCAGTGGGCGGAGACGTTCCGGACGCCGACCTGGATGGATTTCCTTCGGCTGAATCACAGGCTCTCGCCGGCGGATCAGGAGATAACGCAGCTTCTTTCCGCCCTGCATCAAGGCGACCGCGCCCCTCAAACCGACCTTGCAATCGAGCGAACGACGGACGCGCTTCGGACCCACAGCCAGCAGATCGCGCGCGTTTCGCGTCCATGAGGTGCGGATGAGCGAAGCGATCACCAGCCCGACCAGGAATGCTCAGCCCCGCGGTCCCGAGTGCCAGAGTGCCACCAGATCCAGCCAAAAGCAGCTCCTGACCTGCGCGTGACTTTAGCCCCCGCCGCGCAGGCCCACTCGACTGTCGTTGAATCTGTTTCAGCGACGACCGCTTCTTTCTCGACTTTCAGGAGCCGCGGTCAAGCTAAATCCTGGCGAAGCGGGAAGGACATTACCCGCCTCGAGAACAGCCCAATCAATCCGACACCGCCAGGCGACAGCGGCGCCTCGCTCTTCTCCGCGCCTAGCGAGTTGTTCGATGTTGGCTCGCAGATACCAGCGGGCCAGTCCAGGCACAGCTTGTATCGGCAACACTGTCGTATTTGAGAACCAACTGTCAGAGGACCAATGGACCTACGTCACCCGCGTTTCGTCGCTGCAGCCGCAACGGGAGCTTCAGCGCTGTTGGCCATGAGCTGAACTTACGTCAGCCGATCATCAAGTAACGCATCCGTGAGCTCGAGGACGAGCTCGGCATCTTCCTGTTCGCTCGCGCGACGTCAGGTGCACGACTGACGCTCAAAAGCCGTTCTCAAACTTGTCTACAGACCACTGTCTTCTAGGCCGCGAGCAAAACGGTTGCCGCCGAGCTTACCCATTTTCACACCCGCTTCGCCTTGGTGTGCTGTGGCCACAAGCGGATACGTCGAACTACCCCGTCACGTAGGTATCGATACTGCGCCGCCAGTGCTAGACACGCTCAGACTACAGCATCGTACAGAGGAAAAGGTCAACGCCAATGGCAAAACGAGCACTCATCCTGATTCAAGGTTCAAAGGGCAATGGTCCGCTCTACGTCCGAGCGGCCCAGCGTCTTGGTCTTCATCCAATTACCCTGGCGACTGATCCAGCTCAGTACGACTATCTTGCGGCAGAAGGCAGCGAGGCCATCCGCGTTGATACTAACGATCTTGAGGCGCTGATCCGCGAATGTTCTCGGCTGCGTGTGACCTATGACATTGTCGGCATTACAGGCTTTGCAAGCCCCGGGGAGTCAGTCTTTGTGACAGTTGGCAAGCTCTGCCGACATTTCGATCTGCCGGGGCCCGACCCTGCGTCCGTAGAACATTGCTGCGACAAGTTCGTTCAACGCCAGCTCCTCGCGCAAGCCGGCGTTCCGATGCCGGCTTACCGCTTGGCAGCAAATGCGAGAGACGTCGAAAGCGCTGCCGCAGAGATCGGTCTGCCGGTGATTGTTAAGCCAGCTGTCGGCTGCGGCAGCAGCGGTGTCCGACTGTGCCGCACCGCCGATGAGGTGGCTGACCATGCGACCTATCTGTTGGGCGGGACGCACGTATGGCAGTCTGCCCCCCGGATTCTGGTCGAAGAATTCGCACAAGGGTCATATTACGGCGCTAATATAATGGGAAATGAGGTCATTGCGGTTGGTACCGGTGTCTTCGGGCCTCCACCGCATTTTGTCTTTTGTGAATACCTCTTTCCGGCTCCGCTGACTGATGACGAGCATGCGCGTATCGTGGATGTTTCGCTGAGCTGCTTGCAAGCTCTCGGCCTTGGGTGGGGGGCAACGAACATTGAATTCCGATGGACAAGGCGTGGCCCAGTCGTCATTGAAGTCAATCCACGTCTAGCGAGTGGGGAATCTGAACTGGTTCAGCTGGCTTACGGCATCGATCTCATCAACGAGCATATCAAGCTTGTCATCGGCGACGAATGCGATCTGCGCGCAAGGCATTCGCGCACTGCAGCCGCGCGGTTCCTCGTTCCAGATCGCGATGGCGTCCTCGACCGGATCGAGGGTACCAGTCGGGCGGCTGCTGTACCGGGTGTCGTTGATGTCAGATTTTATGTCGCACCCAACACACCGATCGTCAGGAAAGGCGATGACCGGGACTGGATCGGACATGTCATCGCCGCTTCAACGAGCCCAGCTCAGACGAAGGCGATACTTCAGCGCGCCGTGGACCTAATTAGCTGGCCGATCACACCATTTCCGGCCCTTGATGAATAGGACCAATTCGCGAGCTTACCTGCACAGGCGCTGCCCGATAACAGGTGGAACTTCGTGGGTGTAGTCCCGACGATGGACATGCAAGGTGCAGCCAATGCCGCCGAGAACAGCAACTGCCGGCTTCGCCTTGAAACTTTCTTGCCGGATGCAGCCGACCTGCACACCTTTCTTAGACTCAGGCAGAAACCGCTGTGACCGTTCCGCTCTCACGCTAGGGGGTTATACATGAAAACGGATCGAACGAACCGAACCGATATCCAGGTCATCAAGTTCATTGAGGGGACGCGCGCTGTTGCCCCGAGTGAGCTGCAAGCCAACAGCATCACTCGCTATAAGGTTACAGAATTCTATCGGGAACAGATCACCAACAGTGGCTATCACGACCAGCTCAAATACATTGTCGAGCCCTCATTCGAAGAGTTCAAGAGCCCCGGCAATCTGGATACGAGTGGCGAGCACGACAACACGATCGTGCCCGGATTTCAGCACAAGTACGCTGAGACGGGGTTAATGTTGGTAACCGACCGTTGCGCTTCCTATTGCCGCTATTGCTTTCGCAAACGCATTGTTGGTAAAGACTCCGACGAAATCGCAACTGACTTTACCCAAGTTGCGCAATATATCGGCGTTCATCCTGAGATGACGAATGTGCTCCTGTCGGGGGGCGACCCGTTCGTGCTCAGCACCGCCAAGATCAATGAAATTCTCGATTATCTGCTGCCTATTCCACATTTGGATTCCATTCGCATTGGCACAAAAATGTTCGCCTACGAACCCAAGCGGTTTGGGGATCCAACTCTCCTGGCTTTGTTCCAACGGATCCATGAAGCAGGTAAAGCCGCAGTGATCGTAACCCATTTCGACCACATTGGTGAAATCTCGGTCGATGCAGAGCGCAACATTCGCTCGTTAAGCGCACAAGGTGTGCAGTTCCTCAACCAGTCTGTCCTTCTCGCAAAGGTCAACGATGATCCTGAAATCTTGGCTGCGACCTTCGCTAAGTGTCACCAAATGGGTGTCCGGCCTTATTACCTCTTTCAAGGCAGGCCGGTGAAAGGCGCGTCACATTTTCAAGTGTCACTGCGCCGCGGACTAGAGATTGCGCACGGCATCAATCGACGCGTCAGCGGAATGCAAAAGACATTCAAATACATCATGTCCCATTATACAGGAAAGATCGAGATCCTCGACCTGGGAGCCGATGGGCGCGTGTATATGCGATATCATCAAAACAAGGCTCCGGAAAAGATCGGGAAGATCTTTTCCCGGCCGTACCTCGAGGGCGCCTGCTGGTTGGACGATTTGCCCGAATGATGAGACCGAAAGGTGCGCAGTGCTACAAATGCCCAGATACCAAGCCGATGCCGGTTTACGCTCCGACTACATCATTGAACACGGGGAAGGCCAACAACCAATGCCCAAAAGAGCACTCATCCTGATCGAAGGTTCAAAGGGGAATGGTCCGCTCTACGTCCGAGCGGCCCAGCGTCTTGGTCTTCATCCAATTACCCTGGCGACTGATCCAGCTCAGTACGACTATCTTGCGGCAGAAGGCAGCGAGGCCATCCGTGTCGATACCAACGATCTTGAGGCGCTGATTCGCGAATGTGCTCGGCTGCTTGCGACCTATGATATCGCCGGCATTACAGGCTTTCCGGGCCTCGAAGAGTCGCTCTATGTGACAGTTGCCATGCTCTGCCGGCATTTCGCTCTGCCGGGGCCTGACCCCGCGTCCATAGAACAATGCTGCGACAAGTTCGTTCAACGCCAGCTCCTCGCGCAAGCCGGCGTTCCGATGCCGGCTTACCGTTTGGCAGCAAATGCGAGAGACGTCGAAAGCGCTGCCGCAGAGATCGGCTTGCCGGTGATTGTTAAGCCAGCTGTCGGCAGCGGCAGCAGCGGTGTCCGATTATGCCGCACCGCCGATGAGGTGGCTGACCATGCGACCTATCTGTTGGGCGGGACGCACGTATGGCAGTCTGCCCCCCGGATTCTGGTCGAAGAATTCGCACAGGGCCCACTCTATAGCACTGATACCATGGGCAAAGCGGTCATTGCGGCTGGCCTCGCCGACTTCAACGGCCTGCCGCATTTCGTCCCTTGCGGGAGCATGTTTCCCGCTCCGCTGACTGATGATGAGCATGCGCGTATCGTGGAAGTTTCGCTGAGCTGCTTGCAAGCTCTCGGCCTTAGCTGGGGGCCAACGAACATTGAATTCCGATGGACAAGGCATGGCCCAGTCGTCATTGAAGTCAATCCGCGTCTTCCGGGTTGGACCACACCTAGCCTCATTCACCTCGCCTACGGCATCGATCTCATCAATGAGCATATCAAGCTTGTCATCGGCGACGAATGCGATCTGCGCGCAAGGCATTCCCGCACTGCAGCCGCGCGGTTCCTCGTTCCCGATCGCGATGGCATCCTCGACCGGATTGAGGGTACCAGTCGGGCGGCTGCTGTACCGGGTGTCGTTGATGTCAGATTTTATGTCGCACCCAACACATCGATCCTCAGGAAAGGTGATTACCAGGACATGATCGGACATGTCATCGCCGCTTCAACGAGCCCCGCTCAGACGAAGGCGATACTTCAGCGCGCCGTGGACCTAATTAGCTGGTCGATTACACCATTTCCGGCCCTTGATGAATAGGACCAATTCGCGGGCCTGCCTTGCCCCAGGGCTTATCCACTTTTGAGTTCGCTCCAGCGGTTTTGGGTTGCTGCATCGGCGGCGGTAGCGGGGTTGCAGTGCGGAGCCATTTCGGCTGCACAGCACCGCATCACGTCGCGGGTTGACGATCTGGGCGAACTCTGCAGGCCTCAGCAAGCCGAGGCCACGGTGCGTCGATGATCGTTGTACAGAGATAACACGTCCTAACAACCAGGAAAAAACGGACACGTTTCCGAGTTTCCTTCAGCTCAGATCTTTCGCCGCGGGATAGACGTTGCATACGTATTCATCACAGACAAGTGACGATCGGCCCGCTTCAGCTCCTCCAGCGATTCGGTGCGGTTTTGGCTTGCCAGCAGGCCGCATAGAACTTCCGAAACGGCGAGGGCTGGGACCAATGTATGGAAAAAGGTCTGGCTTTCCGTTGGGAAGAGCACCACGTGCTCTGCGATTGCGACGAGAGGGGAAACCTCGCTGTCGGTGATCGCAACGATCCCCAATCCTTTCTCGCGGGCGGCCTCGGCGAGTTCCAACGTGTAAAGTGAATATGGACTTATAGAAACGGCGAGCAGAACATCATCAGAGCCCGCGCGAATTAGCCCGTCGCCGCTCGTGCCTGCCGGACCGTCGAGATGTACGGTTTTATCACCAAGCAACGTCATAACATAGTGGAAATGCCAGGCGACAGAATGGCAAGAACGCAGCCCTAGGACATAGATCCTGCGGGCCTTGCCCAAGCGGTCGGCCATGGTGCTGAGCCGTAGAAGCGAATCGGGTTCGCAAAGGCGAGCAACCTGTGAGGAGAGGGTGTGGAGCATCCGTTGCGCCAGTCCGTCCCCGTCCTTGCTTCCTTCATCCCTTTGCATCGCCCGAGCGGCGAACCCATCGACGCTGACGCGAATGACATCGGCATGCTGACCGCGAAAATTATCGTAGCTCGAAAATCCAAGGAACTTCACTAACCGTGTCATGGTGGAAGGCTGCACGCGGGCGTTGCGGGCCAGTTCCCGCATGGATACGAGCGCGACTTCTTGCGGATGCTCCAGAATGTGGCGAGCAGCCTGCTGCAACTGTGGAGGCATGTCGTCATATCGCTCGATAATATGAGCGTGGAGAGGGCCTTTTTGCAACATTTGCCTCACATTGGTCACCGTAAATCAACCGAACCATCTCTCTGCCGCGCCGAAAAGTCAAACCTTTCTATGCGTGTTGCTAGTCCCCACCTAAATAGTACACCACCTCTGAAGACACAAATGTATCCGTGGTCTTTTTATTACACAAACGTTGCATTTTCTCTTAAAGCCTGCAAATTAGGGACAGGAGCCGCCGACGTTCCCTGGTAGAAACCCGCGAGACAAATATGACCAAAATCCTTCATCGAAAGATCGGAACGCATCTGCCACGAGCCGTAGCCGGGGAGGGGATCTTCATCACCGACCATGAAGGCCGCAGCTACATTGACGGATCAGGCGGCGCGGCTGTAAGCTGCCTGGGTCATAATCACCCGGAGGTGCTGGAAGCGATGACCGCGCAGATGGCGCGCATCGCTTATGCCCATACTTCCTTTTTCACGACCGACGTGGCTGAAGAGCTTGCTGAGCAACTCGTTGCGCTCGCGCCGAAGGGGCTCGACTATGTTTACCTCGTCTCCGGTGGTTCCGAAGCCGTGGAGGCAGCACTCAAGATGGCGCGTCAGTACTATGTGGAAATCGGCCAATCTCAGCGCCGCCACATTATTGCGCGTCGGCAGAGCTATCACGGAAACACGATCGGAGCTTTGGCAACAGGAGGAAACGAATGGCGCCGCGCTCAGTTCAAGCCAATTTTGCCCGAAACCCATCACGTCTCCCCCTGTTACGCCTATCGAGACTTGCAGCCCGGCGAGACATCTGAGGCCTACGCCGAGAGACTCGCCGTCGAACTCGAGGCGAAGATCGTCGAGCTGGGGGCCGACCAGGTCATGGCCTTTGTCGCCGAACCGGTCGTCGGCGCCACGCTCGGAGCGGTAGGACCCGTGGCCGATTACTTCAAACGGATCAGAGACATCTGTGACAACTACGGCATCTTGCTCATCCTCGACGAAGTGATGTGCGGCATGGGCCGCACCGGAACCATATTCGCGATGGAACAATTAGGTGTTGTTCCCGATCTGGTTACCATCGCCAAGGGCTTGGGGGGCGGCTTCCAGCCGATTGGGGCAGTGCTCCTTTCTGAAAAGATCTATCGTGCGTTTGCTGAAGGATCGGGCCTGTTTCAACATGGCCACACCTATATCGGCCACCCAGTAGCGGCTGCGGCGGCCAGTAAGGTTGTTGATATACTCAGCCGTCCCGAATTGATGGCGAACGTCATCAAAATGGGAGACCAGCTTCAGGCCGGACTTGACGAGTCCCTTGGACAGTCACCTCATGTCGGCGATATCCGTGGACGCGGTCTCTTTCTTGGTATAGAAATCGTGTCGGACAGAAACACGAAGCAGCCGTTCGATCCAGCGCTTAAGATCCATGCCAGGATCAAAAGGGAAGCAATGCAGCGGGGTCTCATGTGTTACCCAATGGGTGGCACGGTAGACGGTAAGAAGGGGGATCACGTTCTGCTGGCGCCTCCCTATATCATCAAACCCAATCAAATTGACGCGATCGTTGAACGCCTTACTGCTGCAATAAATGCCGCCGTTGGGGGCTAAAGCATTACCAGGCCATGAGCTCAGGCGCCGATCATTTGAGCTTCTATCCCGCCTGCCTTACCTTCGATCAACTTCTGTTGTGACGGTCAAGAAGACCTGAGTTCACAAACCAACATTCGGGCTCTCTGACGCTCGGTCCGACGACAGCACCGTCTATGCAGTATCGTTGGGAGCTACTGCATTCTTGAAGGCTCTACCGCTGCGGAGAAGAGGAACAATGGACCCGCGTTGGCCGAAAATGCGTGGGCTCAACGCTAGCCTTCATGGCGTTCTCCCTCCCAAAGTGGGCCAACCAGCCGGGTTGTGTGCGTCAAGTTCTGCAAAATTGGGCGGTCATGCGTGCTGGTCATGCGGCTTGACGGAGTGCGAGTTTCTTGTGCTCTCGCAGGTCGTCCATGTTGATGTAGCGATTGGCCTCCATCCAGT
>Ga0209282_1002865_pt1 | contig 10115 bp, 4 predicted proteins | sample Mtrugardesep15_FD_187529 | JGI IMG/M metagenome (GOLD analysis project Ga0209282, IMG submission 187529) | Root nodule microbial communities of legume samples collected from California, USA - M. trunc garden sep15 (SPAdes) (version 2) | ecosystem: Host-associated > Plants > Roots > Nodule...
AAAATTCGTCCCTAGTCTTATGCCTTATTTAATGAATTAGTTGCACGTCGAGTATATTTGTGTGCTCGATTTTTTTTCTTAGTTGGTCCTTTAAATTTTAAAATATTTGCACCGATATTGTATTTTTTTTTATCATTTTGCTCTAAAACAGTTGGATTTTGTTTTTTGAAAGACCTTGAAGTGTTACATGTTGATGAGTGAACACAATAATTACGTGTCATGACCAACAAGACTCAATCAAAATATCATATTTTTTTAAAATTCATAGTTAGGGTTCACCTTTTTGTATGCTAAAAACAAAATTAGGGTTCATCATCCCTCAAGTACAAATTATCCAATAATCAAAATTTGGTTTAAAAGAATGAACCCCACCAAACAGAATTTTAGACAGAAATTAACAACAAACAAGAAAAAAAATACATAAAACAAACAATAGCATATAGTAAGTCATCATTGATCACTGTCATGACACTGTAATTTGCATGAATGAGTGGTTGCCGGCCAAGTTATATCCTTCCATTAACGCTTGTACTAATCAAACACAAACTATCACGTGGTAACTAGAGACAAAGTATTGTTCAAAAAAACTAGTGACAATGTCTCAGCTCTTTGCTTAAAAGAGGGTAACATGACTACTGCCTACAGGAGTGTAAATAATGTGGATAAGGTACATCCAAAATTAACTCCCATACCAAACGGGTTGAGGAGGCCTCGAGAATATATATAGACTGTAAAGAGGTTTTTTGACCAGAAATTTTCTATGGAAATTCTATATACTGCATATGATTAATAACAAGAATGGAAAACGAGGACGTACGTAGAGGATGAATGCATCACATGCATAGCCATATCCGTGTAATTTAATTAATTGATCAAGTCGCTAATTCACATTTGTATATAGACACTTTTCAAGAAAAATCTAGTGTTATGTTTCAAAAAAATCTAGTGTTATAAAACTTTGGCCGTGAATATTGGATGAATTACATCCATTAACAAACACAAAAAGGAATATTAACATCAATAAAGTTATACACTTATAATTATTCGAATATATTTTCTCTTGAATTTTTTGTTGCAAAAAATTTATTGAAAATCAAAGTTCTCAAAACACATGTTATCAATAGAATTAATCAAATGGTTTGTCAAAAATAATATATAATTAATCAGAGGGAGTTAAAAAAAATATCTATTTAATACTAAATAAAAATAATAATTTTAGTGCCCTTATAAAATGGTGTACTGGCCTACCGACCCTCCCACCCACTCTCAGGGCCACCGCTGCACTTTTAAATGACTGAATCAATCTCCATTAACATGTTTTGATGAATGTAAACAATGTGTATTGTCACCTATCCGTGTAATTTAATCTTGTCATGTTAACAAGTCTTCTAAAAGAATTGTTTAATGAATCCATTATAAGAAGTTATGTTTTCATTCAGAAAAAAATTGTCTTAAAAATATAAGTTAAACACATGTAAAAGTAATAGTTACACAACGTTCAATGTAAGTGTTACCTTTTTTTTTAAAGAAAGAGTTACCACTTTCCGTTGCTTAATCAATGCCCTAAGAACAATTGTTAGCGTTGTCCTTTAATTTTAAACTGATATTGAATAAAAAAATTATTATTTTGTAAATATCCACTTTTCTTTTCTTTTTTTTAATTAATATTATGACATAGAAAGGTAGGCAGCTTTTATTTGATACTAGTGTAAAATTAATTTATAACTTCAATTAAACCATTTCAAATTTATTTTGTTTCTAGTTGTTTTAAACTTTGGTTAATTAAGTGTGTCCGCATGGTGTGTGTGTCTATATATATATAACATAGAAGAAGTTCAATTTATTAAGGACCCTATCAAATGAAGAAGGAAAAATATGATAATTTGATATGAACAACAAGGTGACTTCAACGAAATTAACAGTAACGTGATTATATTTTTATTTTTATTTTTAAAACTTGGTATTCGATCTAAGGACTGACTAATTCAAGGGGACCAATCGCACCGTCCACTTGCGGGGGCTCCGTTCTAAGCAAGAGCAAAGCTTTGTATGGACTTGCACACCAAAATTAGCATCAGAGGGAATTGAACCTGAAACCATGAGAGGAGCACACTCCAAGATCCCAAGTCAACCACTAGGCAAACCCCAAATGAGTTAACATGATTATATCTTAATCTTAAAATATCAATGTGATAAACAGTAATTGAACCTATTGGGTCGGTGCCTTCAACGGCCTCCACGCCTCTGACGTTCGCTCTTCTTAAACAGTGTTTGGTCGGATTCTTATAGTGGTAAGGTTTCTCACACTTTTTGGGGCTTTCTGGAATTGTTTGTTGATTTATGTTGTTGGGTTATTTAATCTGCTTTCTAAGAAGAAATCATGTTGTTGATTTCGATTCTGGTTTTTGGTCAAATTGTGATCTCTTTTGAGTTGCTCGATTTCTGGGTTTTTGTGACCTAGTTGTCGTCATGGAAGAACAATTATGCTTCTCAGGTTCTCTTTTGAGCATGAATGAACTTTCTTAAATGCCTATGTGTGCGCCTCATATTAGAGAATGGAGTTTGTTTCTTACTTGGCTTATGGTGGACCGGTTGTGCAAGACAAAAAGTCGGGTGCTAGCTTGGTTCCCAAAGCAATCAATGTTGTTGGTGGTGTTGATACAATCGTCAAAGTTGCAGCTAGAAACATCACTGCATAATCTAAGTTATCCTTCGCTCAAGTAGTGAGCAACAATTCAGATTTCACAGTCACCAATTTACTCCAACCCTGTATGAATACACCAAGGGAGTTGAAGAATGCAAAAGTATCCTCCATATGAGGTTGATTATGAAGAAAGGAGAGAAACCTCCCTCTTGAAAACAACTACATGAAACCTTGATTCCTCTTTGGAAAATCAATAATTGGAAGCTTGTTATGTTGGACAAAGGTTTCTTCAAATTTGTCTTCTCAACTATTGAGGAAATGTGTTATATTTGGTCAACGAGTTCCTGGAATCTCAAATTTGGAATCTTTCGTTTGTCGCAATGGGTTCCTGACTTCTGCCTCGGCACTCATAAACAATTTAATGCCCAGGTTTGGATTCGTTTCACTGATCTCCCTCGGGAATATTCCTAATCATTTAGTCCATAGACTGGTTTTAATGAAATGTGGTTCTAATTGATAGGAAATTAGGAATTTGATTACTTTGATCAAAACCACAATGAAAATGTTGGAAAATACAACAAGTTGAGTTTGACTCGAATTATTCGGCTCTCATAAACAATTTAATGCCCAGGTTTGGATTCGTTTCACTGATCTCCCTCAAGAATATTCCTAATCATTTAGTCCATAGATTGGTTTTAATGAAACGTGGTTCTAATTGATGAGAAATTAGGAATTTGATTACTTTAATCAAAATCACAATGAAAATGTTGGAAAATACAACAAGTTGAGTTGACTCTAATTATTGTAGCATACCCGGAAAAGTGTTGGAAATCATTACTATTTTGTATGTGTTGGAGAGTCTGGGGAGCGCTTGGTGCGCAATGGACTAAACGTCTAGGATCAGCTAAAAGAGAGACAACACACTCTTACCTGAAATTCTAAGGCAATGGGTTTATGTGTCTCCTCTCTTAAATATCCAACGTTTGCTTCATTTTTAGTCGATGTGAACATTATCACTCACACTTGATTTCCAACGGTATGTTCCTAACTATTTTCTGCGTTAGATTTTGTCTTTGTTAGAGTGTCCTTCACTTATATGCTTTTCTTATTTCCATAATCAAAATATGTATGTTATTTGTTACTTGAAAACTTAACTAATTAAACAAACTTATACGTTTGTGAATATTTAGAAGTTAACCATAATCAATTCAGTGGGAACTATCTCTACTTACTTTACCATTTTTTATGATTGTGTTTGCACATTGTTTTATATAACAATAATTTTATGATTTGAGCTAAATATTTTCTTCAAAGATGAATTCTACTTTACATCAATTTGAATTCATTTGGTAAAAAAAACTAATTTAAACGCATTTGATAAAATAATTCAATTTGAAGGTATGTAGTACATAACAGCTACAAAGTAATATCGCAATTGCATTTTTATGCTAGTTTCCTTTTATTCTTCTTCGTTTTGTGATAAATCCTTTTTTAAATAGTAGTACTAGTTTTTGTTTCCATGTTTTTTTTGTTATCATATTATTGATACGAAATTTCCACTATCATTTAGTGGTGACTAATCTTTAATGAAAAACTCGTGAGACGCACAAAATATGTTATGCTATCCTTATCAAATTCTTTCATATGAAAGAGTCAAAAATTGAACCCCTTAACTTGAGACGTCTTAATCAATAAACACTTACAGCAACTCATTGTGTATTTTATTCCAAAATTTTAACGTAGCACTTCATATTTGCATGGATTTATTTATTTTTGAGAACTGATTGTGAAATAATTCACATATAGTTGATTTGTTTTCAAGTTGGAACTCGGAACCCTCTTGAGTGGGTTATGTGACGATGGAGGGTGAGCTATAGATGATTCATCTGGGATGCAATAAAATTCAAAAATCCTAAATCATGTTTATTGGTAAAAATTTACCTCGCATCCTTCCTTAGACTTATATCTCTTCCTCACAAACACATTGAACTTCTTAAAATACTTTTAAGTATAATAAATAAATAAATAAAATTACATACCCATCATTTTTCTTTTTGTTATGTCAATTTTAAAATAAAAACTTCTGAAATTGATATTGATTTCAGCAATTATTAAATTTAGAGTGCTAAATTAGTATTTATACCAGCAAATTCAGATTTTATAATTGTTTAAATGAATATCAATTCGACAATTTGGATTTTGAAATTGTCGGAATTGATATTAATTGCGGCAAGTTTGAAATTTAAATTTGTGGGACTTAAGTTTTTTCTTTCAGTGTACCGCCATTTTCAAATACTGAAATTGTGAATGTTGGTTCACAGAATACGTTTTATTTTTTTAATGGGCCATACGAGCACCTGAGGTGAGATACTTCTCTAGATTGCTTAAAAAAATGGTTTTTCAAAACAAAATAGCAAAATCGGATTGACATCAAATTTCGTTTAAAAGAATGTGGTTTTTGGAAGAAACAAAATTAAGGGTGAAATTGGATTACCATCAAATTGTTGGGGTAGGGGTGCAATTAAGGGGGTATGAGGTAAAATTTTGGTTTGCACGTGGCCTTATATTAATATTTTTAGTTTCTTATTAGTGATGGTCCATAGCCACATTTTTTTGTAGCCTCATATACATCAAGAACCTCTTTCTGTAGATTCTAATTAGACCTTTGGTAGAATAATTATAATTAAGTGAGTCTATTATAGAAGATGTGGATAATTGACCACCTCTTAAGTCATTGTAAGGACACACTTGCAATAGCCCCTTAAATATATCTCAGACTTCAACTAGTGATTTACCACCTTCTTTTTGGGTGAAGCCTATGATTTGAGTAGTTAATGCTAAAACAGAAGTGTTTAATTATCGAGAAAAGCTTGTTCTAATTGGTCCTAGAATATGTTATGATTGATCTCATTAGTCCCTTTTTTCGGAAAATTATTTGTGTACCTTGAATTTTTTGTTGGATGCCGATATATTCAAAAAGACCTAACGGTGCAGTTTGTTGTTCGCTTACCTTTTATTTAAATGAGACACAAAAATAGAAACATTATTTTTTTTCCTACAATTTGGGATAAGCCTATAATTCATCTTTGAATAATTATAATTAAATATAAAAAAATAACAATGAAATATTGTGTACCTTACTCAACAAAATTCTAGGATGCTAGTAAAAAAAAATTATAGGAGTTTTTTTTGGGATAAAGTTTTACAAGAAAGCTTTGGTTTAGTATTTTGTCAACAATTGCATTTCTTTGTTCTAATTCTTGTGTCTTCTTTTTGGTAATTAATTAACTCCTTCACGTGTCTCTTCTTTGTGCTATCATTGCAACTATACCGATCAATGCATCCCACCCACATAAGCCAACTCAGACTCATGCCTAATGTTTCCTCGATGACACACTTAAACAGTTAAATATTCGATTTTACTCAGTTAAAAGACAAGCATATCCAATAAGACATATATGCTGCTATAATAATAATGACTGAATTTGATTTGAATTGTTCAAAATGCTTAGTACTCATCTATCATGCTATAGTTGAAATAAGTCATGATAGAATAGAACAATGTGCTTAGAATATTGTACAAATTTCCAAAAGGCAGACCAAGATTACTGTCACAAGGAGGTTCCATCACAAGGTACTGGGACCCAATATTTTAGCAAAGGAATCTAATCAAGATTATTCTCTTGCTTGCATTACTTGAAATTAGGGAATAATATATTAACCATTTTATTTACATAGCACTAGAGACAGTAAAGAGAGTAGGACCCAGATACTGTGATAGTCATTAGTCGTGATATGGCACATTGGAGTAAGCTTCTCATTAATATTTCCATAATTCCATTCATTGAGTATTGCCAATTTAGAATCATTCACTCATGCAGGGGTCACATTTTTCAACCCATTCCCTAATTTCGTATTCGTAGCCACTAACCAAAGCCGTTTCTGAAATTTTGGTGGTCTAAGGCGAATCTATAATTTGGGTCTTAACTAATAAATATATAAACATCAAATATGATAAAAAAAAATAAATTAAGCAATTTTTTTAAGGTCTAAGATCCCTAAAAAAAATTTGGAACTCAAATTTCGTACTTACTTTTTTGGGCCTAAGGCGGCCACCCTCTTCGCCCTGCCTCAGATACGGCCCAAATTTCGTACTTACTTTGTGTTACAAATCCTAACTCCTAAAATGCTGGTAAAAAGCTAATGAGTAACGTTTGCTTGTTTTTTTGTTACCATGTTATTCTCTACACCTATGTTTTGGTTTCCATATTTAGATTAGTCAAGATTTTGAAAGTGTAAAATTGATTTTGAAATGTATAGTTGTTTTTAAGTAGAATTGATTTCGCTCTAAAATTAAATCTAATTTGAAGTTAGAATTTGTAGTTTTTGAGTCTAAATATGATTTGTCATGCTGAAATTTATTTTTCATCTCATTTTTAATTCAAACATAAACAATTTTATATTTAATTCACTTTTAAGTAAAATACTTTACAATATCAAGTCATTTAAAATCAATTTTTGTTACGGCTGAATTAAACATATACTACACATTTAGTTTGTTAGTTCTGAATTTTCATAAGCACGAGTCAGAAATTAAAACACATGGTTTAAAGACTCAATCTATTTACCACTCTTACCATACCAATTTGATGTATTTTGTTGCTTCATTAATTTAAAATCTATGTTTGTTTATTTTCATGAGCTCAACTCAATCGATATGGACATTGAATTATATATGTCGATAACTCGGTTTAAGTATTGTCTAAGGTGAATGAGCAAAAAAAGGTTCGAACATTCTTGAGACAAAGATAATGGATCCATATTATGCCCAAAAAATGGACTAACTTCCATATTGTGCCAATAAAAATAAAATAAAAAATTATCTGTAAGACTGCAATTGAATTTGAAAAAAAAAACACGCATATGAGCATGAATGCATGGATGTTAGATTTTTATTCGTAGTTTAGTTATATCCTCTTAGCTTTTCAATAAGCTGTGTTTATTGTAAATTATGTGTATGCAAGTTTAGCACTCAGAATTACTTCTATACTTTAAATAGAAAATGCAACAACTCAATTGTATCAAGATATTTGTATTTATTGCATTTTTGATAGAATGAATAGCATGTAATGTAACACCACCATTACACAGAATTTTGGAAGAGTGGTTTCACAAAATTTAGTTTAAAGTTTGTTTGATAACTGTCACTTTTTCACAAGCTTATAACTTAATTTTACTAGTTTATTTCGTTTTGTATAAGCTAATTCAAGTAGTTCAAGGCTTAAAACTTTAACTTATCGTTTTATATCTCAAATTTACTTTTGTAGTATTAATTGAAAAAAATTGATATTAATTGAATGTATTTTTTATATCATTTTATGCTTATGAATTTGTTCAACCGTTAATTTCATCTCACACACTAAAATTAATGAGTTAACTTATATGCTAACTATAAGTCGACTTACTAACGTATGTTATAAGTTAACTTATATAGTTTATTCGCTGGGTTTTGGTCAAATAGAGCCATAGCCTTTTCCTTATAAAATCATTGAAAAACAAATTAGCCTAATTACTCACCAATAATGGTACTTCTTATGATCGAATCGTTGTATATTTATAAAATTTATCATAATTTGTTCTTCGTTCATGAAATCGACAAGGTCCAAAGCTATTTATCGAGGTCCAAAGCCATCATATATGGAGTGGGTGACTTGCACTAATTTCTCTGTATGATCATGGGTTGTTTCTCAATTTCCAAACCATGATCATGAGACTATGCATTATGGATTTTTTGTTTTGTCCAAAGAAAGTTGAATTAACCGAAAGAGGACACAACACAGCAGTTAATGCTTTGTTTGCAAGTTTAGAAGGAAGGGAATGAATTGCTTTAAGGTTGAGAAATATATGGGAAAATTGAGAAAAAATTTACATTTTTTAAAAGAGTATTTTTGTAGAAAGCGATAAACTAATGTTTTTTTTTTTTTTATTTTTAATTTTAAGAATATTATAACATAAATTATATTTGAAGAATTCTTATAAACCCTCTCAAACCTTTCAAAACTCTCATCCAATACAATTTTGGGTCTTGTTAACGAGTGTTCCCGGGGCCCTCTTTAAACATTTTAAATCAAGTAGTTATTCTTTAAAAATGTCAAAGTTTTCAACTCCTAAAGCACTTTATTACACAAACTTTCGTAAAAAGTTATCATTTTAAGTCTTTAACCAGTGCCCCGGACACTAGTTAACATTTCCCTTAGTTCTTCTAAATTGGGAGTGTTTTGTATTTTGAAGAAAAATAAACCACAAAGCTTTCTTCTCCCAACGTCCTCTAATTTTTCACTTACTCCTTCTTTTTTTTCAAACTCGTCATTCTCTTCTCCTCCAAACTCACAAACAAAAACTAAAAGAAATACATTTTTCAAATTGTTTCTTAGGGGACTAAATTGATTTTTTCAAACTGTTTCTTTTTTTTATCCTATTGATTTCTCACGTGTCCTACATATTTTAAAGGCTTGCCTATTTTAAATTATATAATTTAAAAAGGGTAAAACGCCCTTCAAAATACGTTAAAACATATTATTATTATTTTGAATTTATTGTTTGAATATGTACGTGAGAAAGTTAATTAGAGGGTGGCATAATAAATTCTCAAGCCAGTAATGGTACAGGTCCAATTAGGCTATCAAGTATAACCCGTTTTCTTTTAAAAATATAAACTTTTACTCCATACCCCCTATTTTACTCCTACCCCGTAAATACGAACTTCCATAAACAACCTTCATTTAAAAAATAAACAACAATTTTAGAAAAACTACATACCCCAAAAATTACACGATATTTTTAAAAATAAAGGATCTAGCATAAGTATTTATATCAGCAGTTTTGTTTCAAACTCAGGGGTGTGGTTGACCGGTTGGGGCTCATCCTCCCTTAACCAAGGGTCGAGGGTTCGATCCTCGCCGTGGGTACGGAAAAACTTTAAATCTCTGGGCCAACTGTCCCACCCTTTGAGGTGTCTCCAATCCAGCGAGGGGAATAGTCACTGCGTTCGACGGTGGATACCCTGGTCTCGACCAAAAAATAGAAGTTTTGTTTTAAAAAAATAACGTTTAAATTTTTAAAGAAAAAGGAGATTTTTAGTAACCCATTTTGTCTCGGTAGAATTTGGTTTTTTTATAAATTAAAAAAAATGTTAAATTGCATATTTAGTCTCTTGATTAATTTTTTAGTTTTATTTTAACCTTTAATTAATAAAAGTTCTATTTTGGTCCCTTAATTCCATCTTCGTTTGTTAATTTGGTCACATTATGTTAACTGTAACTCAAAATACATAAGGTGAACAATTATTGTAGGTGGTCCACCGTAGACCTTATTAAATTATTTAATTGTATTGTTTCGATTTTTTCTAAAAATGATGATCGTGGTTGGATCATACAACTCTGATGTATCTTAATGTGTATCACCACCAATT
>Ga0209282_1002866_pt1 | contig 10112 bp, 7 predicted proteins | sample Mtrugardesep15_FD_187529 | JGI IMG/M metagenome (GOLD analysis project Ga0209282, IMG submission 187529) | Root nodule microbial communities of legume samples collected from California, USA - M. trunc garden sep15 (SPAdes) (version 2) | ecosystem: Host-associated > Plants > Roots > Nodule...
ATAAATTAGTATAGAATTTTAGTCCTTGCTAAATTTATATTTGTTTAAGCTATCCTTAAACTTAAATTTTTTTGAATGATTGTTTCTTCAAACATGTTTAGAAATAATAAAAAATTCTAAACATAATAAAAATTCCTCCGTAAAAAATGAACTTAAAATTTGATTTATAGGACCAAATTTTCTTTAATTTTATCTTGAAATTTTCAAATTTTAAAAAATTTAATTTTTTGTGAAAGCTTTTTAACAAGTTCTAAATAAACTTGCAAAAAACTATTAAAAAAAATTAAAAATTTAAGAATAATTAAACATTCAAATTTAACAAAGACTTTTCTCAAATTTTTTTTAACAAAGATTAAAACTTAATGCTAATTTTTTTGTAAAGACAAAATTTAAGTATATTTATAAGAATAAAACCTTATTTAAGTTTATTCGTTATTTTAAAAACTTTGTTGTTGAATACTTCCTCAGTTTCAAAATACATGTTCATTTTAGAAAAATTGCAGTAACCAAAAACCAAATAAATTTTGTTATTTTTGATGAAATTATATGTGTGTTTTCTATAATACCCTTAACATTGATTTTTCTCTCTACAATAAATTTGAAAGATATTATTGACAAGACAACAATTAATGTTGCATTAAAGTAACATGTATTGTGAAACAAAATTATTCTGGACAAATATTATGAAATAAAAAGAGTATTTTTTATTTTTTTTTTACACGTTGAATAATTTAAGACAAGTTTTCCTCAAAAAATAATAATTTTAAGACAAGCATTAACTAGAAGTAATTAAGGATTTACTATTATTGAAACGTAATTGACGAGAGCCTCTCCTAAAAGGAGAAGCTTCCAAAAATTGACGAGCTAGTTCAGACCAAAGTAAGGCCAAACCAGTCGTACGAATTACATGTGTGTTCGTAATTATAGGTGTTGGCACAACCAGTCATCACTTAACGATCATTGACCAATTGCCTTTCACCCCCTGACAGGACAGGTTAATTATTCTCCAAACAGGTTCGTTTTATTTATAAGCTTGTTCCCTCCTCTTACTCTATAATCCAACCGATGTGGGACTTATACTAAGGAGAAGAAATCACTATATGTGCATCAAGAGTTTAAGGAAGAGAGAGTGGTAAACGCTACTAAAGGAACTGCATCTTCTGTTATGTCATTATGGTAAGGTCCATAAAATTCTTTGTCTAGATGAGGAAAATGGTGATGCATATTATTAGTATTCAAAGCCTTTTACAGAAAAATTAGTCTTAATGCAAAAAATCATGCCTATATCATTTGATTTTGGTAAGCCTAATCAAGTCTTAATGGAAAATGATGAGGAGGCCTCCGCCCCTTCAAATCTTAATTTTAATCCACAAATTACTTCCTTAAAAAAAAATCCACAAATTACTTTTCACTTGACCATCAATAGCCTATGTCCCAAGTAAGAGGAGCTTTTGTTTATTAGTGATCTCACAATATATCTAGTGAGAATTATAAGGAAAGTTACTCCAAATAAGAGGAGTTTTTGTATGATTAGATTTTGTTTTACATATAACAATAACATTACTGCATCATTACAACCAATAAGGAAAGTTCACAATTTTTGAATCTATACATAATTTTCTTTTCATGCTAGGTCGTTGCACCGTGCGGCCACCATAGATGATCCATACATACATATCAATACCGGACACGTATCTAATATGATCCGTGAAAAGAATGCAATTATCAATATTTCACACATCAATAGGTTAGAGCCTTGATGACAAGTGTATCAACTATTAGATCTGATCAACCTCCGTAACGTGTTTTTAAAGATTCAGGGGGCTCTTCATCCATGATGCTTGTGCCCATTTTCTCAAAGTACTTGCGAATTGTTGTTTTGCGATCAGCAATGAAGGTATGGTCCAAGAAGTTATTGTAAGCTTCATCACCTAAGCTTTTTGCTGCCAGGACACTGCAATAACCCATTACCATTAGTTAATTTTACAAAATAATTGTTCAGATTATTGCAGTCATAAGCTAGTTTCATTGGAATCTTTTTTCTCATGTAAAAGACGATGGCTTACAACAGTTGATCCAGTTTCCAAACCTAAGGTGAAGTTGGAAGACCTAAATGACTCATAAAGTTGGGTGTGCTAGATAACTGAGATATTCAACCCTCTTTCCTGAATTAAGGACTAAACAACATTCAAATCCTTCAACACGACTTCAATATATTAAAATCACAAAGCCAAATCATGAAAAGACAATGAGTTGATACTAATACTAATTAAGAATAATAATCATATTCAAAGTTTATCACATTTAAATGATCTCCCCAAATCTTCAGAAAAATGTTTGTGTGCAAACCCATAGAAGATATATCAGGAATTAGATTGATCATCAGATGCTCAATTCCCTTGTAACATTTCCATGTCAATATATTCTTACTTACTTTTTATCAATAATAGTAACTTATACCTCAAAATCTGTTTTTCAAATATAGCTTGTTAACACACTTTTAGACACTTCTTCAAAAAATTAAACATATACTAACATTCCCCAAACATAAATAATATAAACCTCAGAAGCAATTACTTTTGTATTATTAATTGAAATTTAGAAGACTACTGACCAGTGTCGAAGATAAACACGGCATGGTAATGCGTCATCACGCCAAATCTTATGGATATTATATTCCCCATATTGTTTAAAATATATCTCCCTTCCCTCTGCAAGTAAGAAAAAAACACAGAAGGCACAGCTATAAGATATTATTATAGTTTATAAACTGTTCTGACAACTGATTAGGAGCAGCATGGGAAATATAATGCATGTTATCATAAGTATGCGTGCAAATTTGTGTACTTATATATTCAATTGTGTCAATACTCAGAAAAGAACCAACAATCCCCTTCATGGTAATTTGTATGAAAAAATGTAAGGAATTGGTTATGAAAGTGAAGATGCAAGTTTTTATTATGTAATAAAGTTAATCACTGGTTCATAGAAATAATTCACACAAACTAGTGTAGTAATAATTAGTTGGAACATTACCAGAACATTTAAATTTAAAGAATTCCTCATCATTGTAAGATGCACATATGACCTGCATTGAAGAGACCACAATATCATCAAACCAAAAAAACCATCATATCTTACAATTAATTCAAACCAGCAGGAAAATCAATTTACTTAATTTATGAATAGGAAAATAGCTACAAATGTAACATTTAAATTAACATAACATACTGCTGGATTGGTAAATGGCACCCCATCTAGTGATTCAGGGAAAACCTACAAAGAGACAATATAAATAATAATTATCAAATTATATTTGGAACTCTTGCAGCAGTTATATGTGTAGGATTAGATTTCATATTTTTTCTCATAAAAAGAAAGACAACTCACTGATAAAAAGCGATATTCGCGCTCTCTTTTGATAAATGCTGGAATCTGTCTTCATAATTAATTGGATACATAAAAAAAAACAAGAGTTATTATTCTTTTCATGTAAATAAATAGATAAAAAGTATTAATCTGGTATCTAAAAAAAGCTTTACACATGCATTCAATGATCATATTTTACCATGTAGATAATTGTGAAGATATTTTAAGAACAAATATAACAGATTGGCATAATGATGAGATATGATTGGATGCATTAGCAAAGCTTATTACAGCATAAGTTACAAAAAACGATACCTCTGATTTCTTAATATCAAAAACAGTAATTATAATGGTTTCACCTTGACAAGGTTCAACAGAGAGGCCAGCAACTTCCTGTAAAGAGAATAAGCCCAAACATTAAAGCAATTATTAACTAAATTCCCTTGCTCAATAAATAAAAATAATTAATAGAAAGGAGAAGGAAAAGAGACATCACCTGAGTTTTTGGGTTGGCTATGCCATGATTGAAAAAGAAGGCTCCTACAACGGAGAAGAGACGACGAAATCCAGTTAATCTTGCAGTTCGGAAGTTAATTAGGCGAGGAAACGTGCTTCTGGCACTTTTCTCTGTCAAAGGATAAGAGTTAAGAGAGTGATGATGAAATGATTAATTAAGCTGAAAGAATAAGAAGAGTTGGTTGGTTAGTTAGTTACCGGAGAGGAGAGAACCGTAACCGCAGATCGATATGTAACCGTCTACATCACTAGGTAGGGAGGCCAGCACCAACAGATCAGAGGATACACCCATCACAACAAACAGAGCACCTTCCCAGCTACTCTGTTTGGTTGGTGCAAAGTGCTGCAAACAACAAACGCAGCCTGATTCGTTTTTATACTCTTTTTTTTTGGCTCGAGATAACCAAAGTCTGGTCACAAATTGTTCCACCAATATTTAATTCATATTGTCCTGAACAATTTGTGTTGACAGAGTTCATTAAGCACTTGAGTCTCGCGATAATCCATGTCCCCTTCTTTTTATATTCTCCAAAAGTATGGGTTGGCGTTACCGTTCTTCATAATCATTGATACCCCTATATCACCCATACCATACAACTGATACAAGTCACATAAGTAAATAAATAAATACAAAGATAGGTTAGAAAAATTTTCAAGGAAGATAAACTTTTATGTGAAAATGGTGTATACTCATTCACTACATTTGCAATTTTTTAATTTATATTTTAAGACAAACAAATGTCTTTAATAAATTCATTAACAAGGCCCGGAATATAAATAAACACACATCATATCATACAAATATGAAATTATTTTTTGACTCCAAGTCGAATACTGTGTCATTTGTTTTTTGTGTGCTTTTGAAAAGTAAGTTGTATATCCCTAAATAAAAAAAGATATGTAAGTTGTATACGGTGAAATATAGTTTGGCATATGTATTTTGATGTTTGAATATTGCAGCTCACATGGTATATATACTACAATACTTCCAAATATCACATGTATTCATAGGGGTATGTGCAGCCACTATTTCTCTCGTACCTCAAAGATTCAATGAATGCAAGTCTTCAATTATTTTTCAATTTTTTACGTAAAAACAAAACATGCTCAACTGTCACACAAACTTTTGTCAAAAAATAAAACTGACACATGATAAACTGTTCATTCATTGTAGTCGTGAATTGCATTACCTTCCCCACATGTAACGGTCCATGTGATTTTTCTCTACATATACATACTATTTTAAATTTACAAGTTTATGCTCTGAATATCAAAATTTACAACTTTATACTACAAATTTGTGTCATATATTTAAGGAAGCAACTAAAAGTAAAGGGGTTTAATCAACAACTTTAGTGGTTAGGAGTGGAGGAGAGGAGGAAGAGTGATGAAAAAAGAGGCAAATTGCTGACATATCATCCATAGCAATACCACTTCTCTTTCTTTTCCATTCACGTATGGCATATTTCACAAGCCTTTCACCTGCTTTTTCTTTATGTGGTGCTGCACAAACAATCTTCACTGCCTCTTGGTTTGATACAACATCCCACACCTGAAAGATAATAACCAAATACAAATTAATCACTTACAACATTTAAAAACATATACTCATTTCGTAATAAAATATAAGCAAAAAAGTATATGTATTTGGTCAAATTAAATGGTGAAAGAAAAAATATATATAAAAGAAACGTACCCCGTCTGTTGCTAAGATGATAAATTGATCCCTAGTGGTAAGTTTTCTATGTGTCACATCTGGCACAGAGATTAGACCATAGTCCTTCATACAGTAATCACCAAAAGCTCTAGATATTGCTAATCCTGGTGTTTTACCATTTGGCATCCACACCCTATACACTCCTGGTTCATCTTTCATACAAAATACATGTCCTTTTGATTCTTTTATGCGTTCTGCCTCATCTGAAATCAACAAAAATTACAACACTCAAATTTCTTGAACAATACTATTACTTTTTTACACGAGTGTGTGTGTAATGTAAGAGAAAGATAAATCTCACTTGGTAAATTTGGTTTGAAGTCAGTGGTAAGCTGAAGTGGAAATAATGTACCATCCTCTGAAGTTGTTGCTAACACAAGTCTTGAATCACCCACATTTGCTATAATAAGGTTTTCACCCTGAAATGTTCATGAAAAATATTTCAGAGTTTATTGAATTCAAATTTTCTTTAGAGCTCGTAGTATAGTTAGTATATTTTTGTCTAGGTAGAGATTGAAGCATCTCTTCCCTTATTATTATGCACCTTAATTTTAAATTTTAACAATCAACCTTATAATTCCTTAACCAATAGTGACATTGAACCTTATATTTCCTTATCACGTATAATTCATTATCAATTTTGAAATAGTGATGAATATAAACAATATAATGGAATCAAGGTTTTAAAAATCGAACCTGACATTGAACCAACGAGAAAATTTAAAACATATGAATCACAACAAAATCGCGATCTATGCACTCAAGTAATCGAACACTAGATGGTGTCTATTCATAGTTCCACCGGTTGAATCGTCCAATTCAATTTGAGTTTTGAAATAGTTATCAAGTAACAATTGCAACTTTATAAGATACTTCTAGCATCTAGCAAATAATAGCGGAACTCATGAAACGCTAATTTATTTATGCCGTGTTTGGATTTGCATTTTGCTCACAATTCTCACGTCCCAAACTGTTGTCACCGTGAAATTTGTGAAGCTATCTTTTGTGGCTTTAGCGTATTCATAAGTTGTGTTGTCTTTTAGACGTGGTTTCAAATTTATATTTAGAAGCTCTAGACACCAATTCATTGGAACAAATTTTTTTTTTTAAATGGCAAATATTAATATTGTTAGTTTTATCTTATATTAAAGGTGAGGATCGAATCATCAATCTCTTTATCACTCAACCTCGTAAGTCCCCACCCTAAGCACCAAGCTAGAGATAAAATTACTGGTATCATTTTACATTCTTACTAGTATCCAACAACTCTAGCTACTCTCTGGACACTGAAGTTGGCAATGCTGCAGTAATAATTGAACATTGACCAAGTTGTAGGACCAACATTTTCAAGATTCAAATAAGTATCAATAGCTGAAAATAGCAAATTACATGAGTATAGATATATGACCTGTTTGATGATTGTCAAAGCTGTAGTGCCACTTTGAAAGGAATCAATCCCGGTGTGCTGCTTCAAATCTTGGTCAACAGCAGCAAAAGTTTTTATGCAGGATTGCTTCCATAGGTCTAAACCATGAATATTTTTGTCAGTTTCCATCTTTAAATCTAGGTCAATTGATGCTGCAGCCAGATTTTTTTGCCAATTGCATAGCAAAAGAGCTGGTATTAATTTCCTAACTCTTTTGGCTACAAAATGTCCCCAAGGACCATGCCCATCAAAAACTCCACAAAACATCATGTCTTGTTGGCATCCAAATTCCTAGCATCAGCAACAAATTAATTACAACATTATAATAACTCCTACATTAATCTAATCTACATACTTCTTTCTATATATAAATTTTATCCTAAGTACATACCTCCCAAACAATAAGACGGTCTTGGTTGACTCCTTTTTGTCCTCTATGTGTAAAAACAGAAACAAAACTATTGTCCTTGTTGGCCTTAACAACTCCAGAGGAACTCAATAACAATTCATTCTTCCTTGCTTCCTTTGCTAATTCTTCCACAGCTTTCCTTGCATCATCCTTTCGAAAATTCTTCTCTTTCTTGATCGACATACTTCTTGCCAGTCCGTTGACAAAAGATGGGAAATGAACCATGATAACTGCATGCCAATCATAGTTTTAGAAATTTTATACACTCAACATAGTTCTAACTTTGAGTTCATATGCAATGAAAATTCAGCTTATAGTAAAGGAAAGAAAGATATACAAGACCTTGATACTTGATTGAATTTGATGAATTATTTATATTCCTTGAGTTTTGGAATCACCACCAGCAAATCCTATAGCCACAGGAGGAACCGTGAAATGAATGGTAAATAGTAAGTGTGCTACTAATCCTACTATATACTCTCCATAAAAAGTTTAAGCACAATTCTTTATTGTAAAAGTATATTTCTAATGTGGTGTCATTCTCATCTTTGCTTTGGCCACCAATCACCATAAGATACATATAACAGGTGGGCTTGTTTGACAATGAAAGGTGATTAAACGTCATAATAACCATTTGACTCACAATTTTGGGGTCTAGTTAGTAATTAGGCTGCAAATAAACAAATTAGAATTTGCATAGTAACAGTTTGTACCAAGAAATGACAAAAAAAAAGTAAGAGTATTTCATAACTTCGTTAAGACAACAATAACTGACCAAGTTAATGAATTAAAAAGTTTATAATAAAAGATGACAATTACTATTCGTACAAGGTCGGTGATTAACAACTGCTGCAATATCAAATTGACAAGGACATAATTAATTATCTAACTTGTTTCTGTGGATGGAATTTGATTGTAGTGTGTGGTTATCTTTAAATAAAGGGATCATCAAAGCTTTTTTAATTTATCTTTCTTCTGGTAAATATCTCCAATATTTGATTAATGATTAAACACGTACTATTCAAACATAATGAACATTTTAAATAATGAGACCTAATCTATGGAGATAATTTTAATAACACAGCCAAGAGAATATACCAAACACTAGGCTAAAGCTCGGCCAGCTGTTTTTTTGTAGGACACTGTAGGATGTTTAGGGTCAAACACGTGGAAATGTGTAGGATATAAAAAATAAAGTGGACATTAACGAGATTTGTTAATTACAAAGCAAATATTTATGAATATAAAGTTGCTTTGGATGGGGGCATTACTTCAAGATAATGTTCATAATGTTCTAAAGTAAAGGAAATGGCACGTAATGACAGGGCTATAATAGAATAAAACATGTTTAAAAGTTATAATCGATAAAAATGCTGAAATTGTTAAGTCGGATATTGTAACTAATGTTTGAATTATAGTCATTTTTGTTTGTATGCATGAGTTTTAATGATTATTTGTCATTTTGTCTATTTATAAAAAGAAATGATAATTTTCCAATTTTACATTGAACTCTAACATTGTCTAAATAAGGTTTAGGAGTCTTAACTCGGGTGAAGAAAAAAATATGAAAATGTTAGACCGAATAATATGACCGCGGTTTGAGCTTAGACTTCTCCAATTATATGTGTGTTAGTTTTTATTATTATTGTCATTTAGTTTATAAAAAAATAACTGTCAAAATAAGGGTTTGAATTTTCTAAACCATTATGAGAGTGAGAGTTAAAAACATGTGACAATGGAGAGGATTAGCATGCTGCACATGAGAAAAATAGAGAGGATTTTGTAAGAGAGTAAAGATCATCTCTAGTTGCTTAAAGTAGATGATAAATGTCAAAGAGGTACGTACAGAAAAGTTAATAGTGATTCTCACTATTTATTATTTTCTATATTTTTGAATAATCAGATTTTTATTTGTTTGAATTTGAAGTTAAAGTTGATTTGCTTTAAGTTGAAAAAATTGGTTTGTGGGATGGAGGAGAAATGATTGTGTTTCAAGTTTTGAAAAAGTGAGTTAATTGTTGTCGTTATTTTTAAATATAAACTAAAATGCAACGGTTGTTAACTGTCATTGAAATATTTAGCTAATGGTAGTTAATTGTCTTGAGGCACTTATTTATTTTTGAGGTGTTAAAAAGAAATTTTCGAAGTTAAAAGGAGCGTAGTGAGGCCCATAAGCCCAACATGGTCCAACAAAAGCAGGCAGATACGAAGGAATCATGTGACGGTCAATACGACACGTCATCGTTATCGTGAAACTTTGTAGCCTCAACATTCTTCTATTAACCCAATTTTATTTGTTTTTCGCTTCTCATTTTCAGCTGAAAAAACAAAACCAAAAACGAATCCAATCCTTGCGTGAGATTCACGATGATGATGATCGCCGACACCGTCACCTCCGCCAAAACTCTCTGCATCCTTCGCGCCAATCAATTTTCTGTCGCCGATTCATCTTCCGATCAGATCTCAGCAATGATTCATCCTTGCGATGCGGTGGCTCCGCCGCCGGTCAAACCTAGCACACATAGGATACTACGTCGGACGCTTACCTGTAGGAAACGACGAACGAGAAGGAAGTTGTCTGGTGATGATAACGGAGGTGAGGGGTTATTCTTCGGTGATGGCGGTGACGGTAATTTCGGTGGTGGTGGTTTTGGAGGAGGCGGCGGCGGCGGTGA
>Ga0209282_1002867_pt1 | contig 10110 bp, 3 predicted proteins | sample Mtrugardesep15_FD_187529 | JGI IMG/M metagenome (GOLD analysis project Ga0209282, IMG submission 187529) | Root nodule microbial communities of legume samples collected from California, USA - M. trunc garden sep15 (SPAdes) (version 2) | ecosystem: Host-associated > Plants > Roots > Nodule...
CTATTAAAATTTTTTTTAAATGGATTTCTTAAACGGAGGCCTATCAAAATTATTTTTTAAACAGGATTTCTTGAAGGAGGCCTATTAAATTTTTTAAAATGGATTTCTTAAACGGAGGCCTATCAAAATTATTTTTTAAACAGGATTTCTTGAAGGAGGCCTATTAAATTTTTTAAAATGGATTTCTTAAACGGAGGCCTATTAAAATTATAAAAAGGGACTATTACTCCTCTTTTTTTTAGTCTGGATTTCTTATACGGGGGCCTATAAATTTATATTTTAACTGGATTTATTATACGGGGGCCTATTAATTTTTTTTTTAAATCTGGATATCTTCAACAGAGGCCTATTAATTTTTGTTTATTGTTTACTGGTTTTTTTTTAAATGGAGGCCTATTATTTTTTGGATTTCTTCTACAGAGGCCTAATAAAATTTCATTACAATTATTTATTTTGCAAAAATATTAGATTGGGCTATTTTCTCAATGAAAGGCAAAATTAGTATATTCCTTCACACATCTGCTGACACTTAGCTGTGAGAACATAAAAGAAAGGAAAGTTTATTTTTGACTAACGTTAAAAGATTTACTAAGAGGTACTGTACGCTCCTCTTTGTGTTTAATTTTATCTTCCTATTGGTTATTTCCTGGGATAGGGAGACATAATTTTTGTAAACAAAGAAAAATTTTTTTTTTGGAGAAAATGGAGATTGAAGAGTGGAATTTTTAATTATTAATTACATTAATTATTAAATTAAAAATTAATTACATTGAAATTTTTAATTATTTAATTACAAATTGTAAAACAAAAAAAATATGTTCGGTTTCTGTTTTCCTTTCTAAAGATTTTTTTGGGATTTGTTTGATAAATTGACAATAAGACATTTTCTACTGAATTTATTTTTGATAAACTGTCAAAAATAAAATATTAGAATGATATTTTCTGTTGTGGTGTCGGATATATCTTATTTACTCGATTAATTCCACTGGGGAATTATTTTTTCAACCCATCCGTGACATGGGGAATTATTCAAGGGAGGTTGAAATTATTTTAAATTATTTTAAAAATTATTCGAGTTTTGAAATCTGAATGTGTAGTAGGGTATTTGGGGAAGGGGGATTATTGTTTCAACTCATCCGTATCAGGGGGGATTATTTGAGGGAGGGGAATTAATTGAGGGAGGTGAATTAGTCGAGTAAATACGGTAAGTTAGAAGTGGAATTTGAACATTTGGAATATTCTTTACAAAAAAAATTTCTATTAAGTATATTCCGGAGGTATTCTGAAAATGACAGATTTAAAGAGGGTAATAATAATAATTTTATTTTAAATTTATTATTTATTGGAATTCTTATTTAAATACAATAAAACTTTTTGAGATTTTCTGGTTGAAAGAGTTGAGAGGGATTATTTAAGGCATTATAATGTTATCTGTAATTTTGGGAAAATCAGCCTAAAAGTTGATTTAGAGAAAAATTTTCAACTTAAAGAACTAAAAATTATAAGAATATATTGAAAGGAAATAAGTAAATCTAAGAAAAATTTATTTTAACAAAAATGCTTTTTTAAAATAAAAATCTTTCGAAAAATAATTTGGATTTAGAAATAAAAATACTTTTTCCATTTTTTAATGGAAAGGAAAAATTTCTTTTAATAAAAACAATTTAAAATAAATATATTTAAAAATATACTGGGGATGGGGAAAAGAGATTGAAAAATAATTTATGCCGGGTAATTGTTGCAATAGGAGTGGCTTGGTTTAATGGAAAGAAGTAAAATTGTGATGTGCTCTCTAGCATTTTCTTTTTTTTAATGCTAATTTTTCCGATCAGAGTGTTAGTGGATGCGATGGTAGAATAAAAAGAAGGGCCAAATGCAGCCATTTTTAAATGGCATAAGCAATGAAAATGAAGGAAATGTCCTAGACATATAATTTTTTATATGTTTTTTTTGAACGGGGAGAGTTTATACACATTTAACATTTACATAATGGAATTTTTGAAGGATATATTGGAGTAAGAAAAAAGGTTTTTAAAACAATTTAACTGTAATTTTCGAATTACTGTTATTTTAATGGTTCTTCTATTTAAAGGGATTTATGGGGTTTGCGCAGGGGGAGGTGAGCGGGTGGAGATCCGGTGCTACCAGTAACTCTGCCCCAGTGAATCATCCGATGGCATCATGTTTGATGGCACCGTCCATCAGAGTTCACTGGTCAGGTCTTTAGAAAGGGAAAAAGGAGGACGAGATGAAGGCGGCATTCCACTGAGTCTATTGGGAAATCATAAGGATTCTAATTATCGGCTAAAGGGACAAATCACTTACACAATTAAGTCTAATTGATTATGTTTATTTAAGTGATAGCCAAATATAATATAGGTGAATAAATGCATTTAAATATAAAGCACGAAAACAAATGAGTAAAAATAAATGTGTGTATTGAATAAGGGTTAAATTAATTCTCTAAAACATCCATCTCTCGAACAATTTCCCAATCAAAAGAATTCTTTAACGAACATCCCAACTGAACCATTTTCTTCTCTTTCAAAGTTGTTTTTGTAGTTGTGGTTAAAAATGGGGCGTTACAATGGATAATGGGAAGGAGGGAGGATAAATACAAACAAATAAAAAGGTGAACAATATGGGAAAACACGTGAAGAGGTGTATGAATAACTAAAAGGAAGGGATGGGGGAAGATTAAAGGTGAAGGAACAATATGTATGTGGAAATAATAGAGGGTTTGGTGTTGGTGATTGGGAGGGTTGGGGTTTGGAGGTGGATGGCATTAAAGTGCCTTACATCTCCCTTCCCACATAAGCTGGTCCCTCAGCTTACTTGTTTTGTAACGGGGTTTAAATTAGTCGGGGGAGGTGGATTTCTGAAATTTTTCTAATTTCTGAAATTGGATAAATGGTTAAGAAAATTCAACATTGGAAAATTTTGAATTTTAGTTTTTTTTGAAACGGTTGGGGTGTGAATCTGAAAAAAAATTTTGATATCGGAAAAATTTATTTTAGACAATTCAAATTTCGAAGTTTTCGAATTTTGTATTAAATATGTATGGGTTGTGGTGTGGGGGTTTACAAGGTGATTTTTTGATATTTTCTCCTTGCAGAGGTTTATTGAGGGGGAGGAGGAGGTACTTTAATCCATTTCTGGTCCTCTTCGGACCATTGCCAGTAATTGTTATTAAAATATTGAATGTTTAGATTTGTGCGTGGTACAGCAAAAGAGGTAGATGGAATTGTGGGGTAAGTTGGTTGTGGAAAATTTGAGGGCATCGGAGAAGGTATAAATGATTTTTGAATTTTTGGGTGGTGCATTGTATTTTGTGAGGGTATTGTGGGGTACATATTTGATTGGATTGAAGAATATTTATTTACTGGGGTCGGGTTATGTGGGGGATATTCTGAGAAGTATGGTGGTAATTGATTAATTTTAGGGCTACATTTAATTGAATTGAGTGGGGTAATGAGAGGATAAGGGCGGTATTGTTTTTTGTGTGGTGGTGGTTGACGACTGGTGATGGTTGGAATGTGTTTATGCTGCTGTTGATTTGAATTATTTTGAACTGATGCTGATGAATTGTCCTGTATACTAAAAAGTAAATTATGATTAAGTATATATGTATATTTTAGAGCTTGGTTTATAAATGATTGCCAAGATGAGCATTTTAAAAGGGTGTTAAAGTCTCCAATAATACAGAATGCTTGTCGGGCTCTGGAAATTGATACTGCTACTCTTTGGGAATCATTTATAAATCCAATAATTTTCTCATTTTCCAGGGAATCTGCGGGGATGGTTTTTGTGGTAATTAGTATGACTATTTCTTGCTCGCGAGCCTGATAAGAATCGATAGTGAGGGTGGTAGTTCGAGGGATATTTAATAATCTTATTTCCTCAACTTGTTTTTTGTATAGACCTAAAATGACAATTGGTAAGTTTGTTGTACTGATAAATTTTTCAGCAACAATCTTTGTTAACTGGGTTTGTGATATATTGTGGCGGGAAAAGGAATGGGAGTCTCTTGTATCCTTATCAGGAGTGTGGACAAGTAATAGTGGAATATTTTGTATGGGAAACGGAAAGGATAAGGCTTCAGCTCTTTCGGATTCTATGGTTCCAGATTCTAACATGGATCCGTAGAAGGAGTCGGAGATGATTCTAGTCAAGATTGGGTGGCTTCTGTATGATGTCCTAAGTGTGATTTTGGGAATTGAGGGAATCAAAAGTGTGTGTGTTAGTATTGATTCGAAACAATACGGGTGTAAAAATTTTGGGACATCTTGTAAGTGGACACCTAGCTGTAAAGCGTCGCCAGCAAGGAATATCTTTTCTAAGTTGCGAGCGAAGGTGAGGATGTGTAAAATTTGATTTATGGGAGTCTGGGTAGCTTCATCAAGGAAGAGATGGGTACATTTTGTAATTAATGAAATCACTTCTTCACACATTGAAACGGTGGAAAATTTAATTGGGTAGAGGTCATCAAGTTCTAAAATTATTAAAGCAGTTGATTTTTCATCTGCTTGTTTCGGTTTTGTGAAGGCATTATCTTTATATCTCATTATGGTTTTTCTATCCTTACTTTTAGCGGATTCTATTTGTGTATCTGTGATAGAGGCCATTAGGAGGTGGTCAGAGAATTGATTAAAGAGATTCATATATTGCTCTTTTGCGCGCGCAGACAGAAGGATAAGTGCTTGTTTGTTAGTGTGGGAGAGTTTGGGACAGACATCTTCAACTATCTTACTCATCGCAAGATTGCTGTGTGTAATGACGATGGGACGTTTACCGGTGTTAGATAGTTCGATAACCATTTGAGAAATAATTCGGGACTTTCCTGTGCCTGGTGGCGCAAGAGCCACAACAACTGAGGGAGTGGGATTGAAGGTAAGGTCTATTGCCTTCAATTGTTCTGTATTGGGGATTGTTTCTAATTTCTTGGCGAAATTAGCATACTGGAGATTAGTTGAGTTAGTGATAGGTGGGTTGGGGTAAATTCCTAACATTTGTTGCATTAATATTCCTTGGGGAGTGTCAGATTGTGAAACGGTTTGAGGTTCTAGAGAGGCCCATGAGTTTGCTCTCTCAATTAGGCTGGTGGGGGAATATGGTACTTGAAGGCTTAATTTAGTTTTATTAGTAAGGTAATCCCATTCATACTCATCTATTGTATCAATGGGTCTTAGATGTACTCGAATGGTAGTTTTAAATGAGGTTCGGGCAGTGATAATTTCAGATATGGTACCTTGGGCTATGGGATTTTGAAAAGTTGGGTCACTAGCTACAATAATTGGGGAGTCTTCTTCCCAAACTTTTCTAAACGTTACTAGTGCTCTGAGATTTTTGGGTGTGTGATAAATGATAAATACATTTTGCAAGTTTTTATCTTCAATCAGTTTTGTGGTTATCTGAGTGGATTCATGGATTTCATTTTGTATGTATGTTAGGGAATTAAGAGAGGCTGAGATAATTTTCTGTGCATTGATCTCATCTATTTGACTTCTATGCACATTAAAAGGAAAAACAAACTTGGCAGGTTCAGTGAGTTCAATAGCAAATGTGGTTGATGGACCAGCTCTTTTTCTTAGTTGAGAAGCCATAGGTGCAACTGGAAAGGATTGAGGTAAAATGTGGTTCTCAAATACGACAGTTCCTATTTGGAGACTCTTACAAATTACACCTATTCGTGAGCCAACTGTGAGTTTATTGTTTGGATTAATCTGGACAAAATTAGGTATGGGAGAAAAGTCAGTCTGAACAAGAGCCATTAGACCTAGAGGCTTTCCATTCTTAGAAACAATTTCTTTTGTTCTAAGTATGAATCCTTGGGTATTGATAGATTTCAGATGGGGGCCTACGGATTGTGGAGAAATACCTAAATGTAAGGTTTCGGGTGGGTCATTGTCTTGGTTCACCATTTCTTCTTCTTTGAGGTCTCTAAATCCTTTAAAGCTTAATTGATGACCTATTTCTGCCTTAAAGTCTAATTCATTTTGGTCAAATAAAAGGAACTCGGGCCAGGAGCTTGAACGGTTTCCGCGAGAGGATTTGGCGGCAATTAAACGGGGAAAAGTTTGGGATACCAGGTACTTATTATATTCAAGACCAGTGATGGGGCCAGGAAGGGGTCTGAATTTCTTGGGTTCCGGGGTAGGGTTTAAATCATTAAGTGACGGAGAACAGTTGGGAGGTGAATGTAATTGTTCTTCTAACAATTCGCCTTCACATGAGCTAAAGGATGAATTGGATGAATAGTGAGATTTCTTCTCACGAATTCCAGAAATGGATAATTGGGAGATTGTCTCAGTAACGGGTATAATGGGAGCGGGGTTTGGAATATTAAAAGAAGGAATGTTGTTGTCATTATTATTTAATTGAGTTGTCGAAGTTGGGGTAGCAGCATTTATTTGTTGTTGTTCAATTTCTGAAGGTCCATTTGGATTTTCAGATGATTCATTAGGAGGGTTTTGTGGTACAGATTCCATTTTAAATTCAGAATAAAATTTCAGACAGTAAGAACTTTAATTAGGTGAATTATAATTTATAAATAAAATATTAAAGTTTTACCTTTAACTTTTTATTTCTCTAAATTAAAAGATTTTTAATTAAAATTCTTTAAATGTTTGGGTGAAAAGAACACGAAAAACGAACAAAAAAATTAAAAACACGGTTGGCTCACTGGGTTTAGTGTGATAAAAAGGAAACCTACATTCAGATCTTAGATTTGAAAGGAGCTTTCCCATAACGTTCGCTCCGGGCCAACGTTTCTCACGAAGAATCGTTGCCTCATAAGTTCCAGCACCCCAGAAATTGTCACTTGGGGAGGCTTCTACAAGGATTGCATCTCCTGTTTCCATTAGTATTGACAGGAGATTGGTATTCTGTGAAAATTTTGAAAAGAGGGCTCTTTTCATAACTTCGATTTTTATTTTTTGCCATTCTTCTAATTGATCTATAGTTGCTTCTTTTTCTAATTTTTTAGCGGAGTATTTAGCAAGTGCGCAAGTATATTTTGGGATGGAATCAATTAACTCTTGGGAGGCTCCTAATGTTGCGGCTTTTCTTTGTTGGTAGTAATGTTCGGATGATGAATATTTATAATTATTAATAAAAATTTCACATGGGTGGAAATTGGATAATTGAAAGTGGGTTTTTGTTGACGAATAAAAAGGAATAACGTTCATATCTGAAATTTTAATTAAATTTGATTAAAAATCATTAAACAAAATTAAATAAAATTATAATTAAATAAATTCAAAATTGACTGACTGAGAGTTGAGAAAAGTTTGAGGGAGAGTTGTGAAAATAATGAATATATTAAGGTTGATTGGGTTAGGAGAGATTGAATGTTAGAACAGACCTAATAATTAGTTCTGTTTTATTGTTTTTTTAATTGGACTTTATCGACCTTTGGGAGTGGGTGGAGATTTAACTTATGTTCAGGTTTTTAGTTAGATCCTGAAGATTAATTTTTAAATTATTTTGGTAATATTGTTTGTGGTATTTATTTTTTGATAATATTTACAAATTGTTTTTGTTAATATTTTAATTTATAATTGGGGAGGTGGGGAAAATGCTTGTATTTGTAAGATATCATTTTTAATTATTGTTTTCTGCTTCGGAGATTATATTGATGGGTATTACTGTTTATATTATCTGGGAGCAATTTTTCAGTGACTTGTTGGTTTTGGGATTTGGTTATTTGTTCGGATTCAGTGGTCTTATTTTTGTTGGTATTATCATTTAATTCATGATTATATCCAACGAATTCGGTTAATTCTTCAGCTTGAGATTGCTTTAGGGCTTCTAGCTCTTCTAATGGAGTTTCATTGGTAGTTAGGGCCGGGGTGGTTATTTCGGGACCGATAAATTTTTTTATCTGGTTCAAGTGTACCTTGTGTGGTTTAGATTGGGGAGCTGAACAACTTAAGATTGTTGCATGTATGCCATCGGATTCAATAACTCGAAAAAGTCCCTTCCAAGGAAGATGAAATTTTTGAGATGTCCCTATCTTGCCTGTATAATTTCTTAAGAGGACACGGTCTCCAATAGCAATAATTTGAGACCGGGATTTTTTGTCATATTGGGTCTTGGATTTTTGTTGTGCTTGTTTGGTGGCTTCAGCCGCCGAATTCCAAGCTTTCCTAAGAGAGAGGATGAGTTTGGTTTTAAATTCAGAGAGGTCATTTTCGGGAAGGGGCATATATATAGTTGAGTCTAGTATTTGGTCAATGGAAAAGATTGGATCTCTACCAAATACAAGGAAAAATGGGGTTTCTTTAGTCGTTTCGTGGATGGAGGTGTTATAGCAAAAAGCAGCCGCATCTAAGAATTCGTCAAAATTCGGCTCTTTTGGATTGATATATTTGGCTAGGATGTTATGAAAGGTCCTAAAAGACCTTTCAGTTACACTATTACCTTGAGAGTAGTACGGGGTAGAATATGTTTTATTGATATATAGAAGAGAACAGAATGATCTAAAGAATTCAGAAGTAAAGGTTGTGGCATTGTCAGTAATGAGTTCTGTACATCCCCCAAATTTTAAATATACATTTTTAAAAAGTGCGTGGGCAATGGTTTGGGATTTAGTATTTGGGACTGGAACTGCAATAACATATTTGCTAAACCAGCAAATAATGTTAAGAATATGTTTGTTTCCGGATTCTGTTAAGGGGAGAGGGCCTGCAAGATCAAGTCCTATTCGAGCAAATAAAGTGTTTGCTGGAACAGATCTCATTTCGGTTCGGTAAAGAGGAATAGGATTATGGCGGAGTTGGCAGACTAAACATTGTTTTGTCCACATGAGGATATCGGAGTACATTTTCGGCCAATAGTATCGACGGGAACATTTATTAAGTGTCTTACGTAAATTCATGTGTCCACCTCCAACTATATTGTTATGGAAAGAATCGAATATAAGAGCACGAAGAGAGATTGGAACATAAATTCTAGGGACGGATTCGGGAGGTTGGAAATAGAGAATGTCAGACATTAATTTTAGATTTTGGGCATTGACTACAAAATCTTTTTGTTTTTCTTCAGAAATATCTGGGAGAGATCCATCGTACAGAAATTTTAAAATTTTGAAAATTTCTGGGTCATTTGTTTGCTCTTTGATTAGGTCAACCTGTTGTGTTTCTCCATCGCGGGTTCTAATATTTAGTGTATTCAGGACAGGATCATGGATTGTTCGGTCATATATACTTAGTGATAAACAAACAGGAAATTCGATAATATCTTCCAATTCTGAAGTATCATCGTTTTCAGAGTTATGGGCACGGGAGAGAGCATCTGCGAGTGTATTTTTCTTTCCTTCTATATGAACAATTTTAATATTATAATTTTGAATCTCAATTAACCAACGAGCTAATTGAGGATGTTGGTGAGATTTAGATTGGAGATAGGCTAGTGGTCGGTGGTCTGAATGTAATTCGACCTCCGAGAGATAAATATAAGGCCGAAATGTTCTTAAAGCGTAAATTATAGCTCCAAGCTCAATTTGTACCGGGGGCCATTTTCTTTCATTGGGTGACAAGCTGCGCGAGGCATAGGCTATCGCAGAGAATTTTTCTTCACGCTTTTGCATTAAGGCTGCTCCGTGACCAACACCGGAAGCATCGGTAAAGATATGAAAGGGGGATGTATAATCAGGGAAAGTTAAAATGGGCTCTTCGGAAAGGAGGTCCTTAATTTTCTGAAAGGCATTCATCTGGTCTTTTCCCCATTCGAATGCTTTATTCTTTTTATTAAGTCGGGTTAGTGGCTCGACAATTGTGGCGAATCCAAGAATGTGTTTGCGGTAAAAACTTGCCATCCCTACAATTCTTCTGACTTGTTTTAGGGTCGTTGGGACTGAAAAATTTTTAATTATTTCAATTCGAGATAGTGACGGAGTATATCCTTTTGGAGATACTGTATATCCTAGGAAGTCCATAGAATCTATTGCGAATTTACATTTTTTGGGAGAAAGTTTGAGGTCAAAGAGTCTAAACCGTTCAAAAACACTACGAAGTGTTTTTAAATGATCTGAAACATCAGGGGATTTAGTGTATACCAAAATGTCATCGACATATGCGAGTACATTTTCAACTCCGGAAAGGACATGGG
>Ga0209282_1002868_pt1 | contig 10109 bp, 7 predicted proteins | sample Mtrugardesep15_FD_187529 | JGI IMG/M metagenome (GOLD analysis project Ga0209282, IMG submission 187529) | Root nodule microbial communities of legume samples collected from California, USA - M. trunc garden sep15 (SPAdes) (version 2) | ecosystem: Host-associated > Plants > Roots > Nodule...
GGAAAGATTTTGAATTGTGACCTTTTTTAAGTTAGAAAACTATCTTTCATTCCTTCTCTCCCCATTCTCGCCCTCCTTCCTTTTTCTTCAAAATCTTTCCCTCTTATATGTTATGCAGCAAATGTTAGTTAGAAGTCGCACATCATTTAGAAAAGTGAAGATTGACCACTTTATAAGAAAGATGATCTATAAGCTCATTGTCTTAAGGAGCCGAGGTTTGACAAGAGTTCGACTGTTGACCGACTTCTTGTGTCGAAAGTCTTCCTAACAAGGTGTTCAGACAACAGGTTCCATTGTGAGCGAAGCAACAACAACAGTGCATGTACAAGTGCAAGTGTGTGCAGGTGAAAGAGCTTCTATTTGAAGGAGTGAGCATGATAAAGCGATGGACACTTGACGGAGAGATTGTTGTGCAACAAATGTGAATTAAAAACCTCACATCAATTAGAAAAGTGGATGTTGAACATTTTATATAAGAAATAACGTTTATGATTTTGAATAAAAATGTATTATTTTTTTCAATTATATAATTGCTCTTGCGTAATATTGGTGATCCCTGAAGCTTTCCTCTTAACTCAACGTTATAAACTCACAACCATAGCCTTAATCTTTTCATGTTATAGCATTTATTCGCCGTTAGGCATTTGGAAAAGAAAAAGAAAAAAGCATAGAAAAGTAAATTGAAGAAAGGTTATGGGGTCAAAAAGCAACCAATGAATGAGATCAAGTTGGTGAATTTTATTGGAGTAACCGTAATATACATGTTGTTAGGGCATTGCAGCTGTGCACTGACAGCTACTTGGAATAAGTTCGTGACGAGGAAGGGGGTTCCACAACATCCATCATCCAATCAAATGGTGGGTGCCAATTGATCTGTTGCATGATTGGTGCTTTTGTTTATTTATAGTTCATACAACCATATGATGATTGGTTATGTTATTCAAACATATCATTTCAATCTTAACTGTAGTGGTCCCGTAGGGTTGTATCTCAAAAGTTTAATTATAGTAACGTGTCCTGCTTCTCTAATGACAAATTCTCATTTAATGTTGTTGTTGGTTTGTGTATGTGTACTAAGAGGAGTGTACCTTCTTATGTCATGGTTGATGTAATATTTGTGGTAGGAATATCACAATCGATCTTTTGAGTGAACAGTTTTTAAGTTACGACCTAAGCAAATATTAGAGCCTAAATCTACTGAAATTTATGGATAAACTCAATAGAGTTCCAAGAGTACGTGCCACATGACTCTAATTACGATAATTTATACCCAAAATTATTTAGTTATGGAAAATGCGGAGCACTAGTTAAGAACTTTATTTTATAATAAGGTGTATTGGAAATTGAAAACATGCTTAATTTCGAATGGTTAAAAAATACTCTAAAAGCACTCGTCAACAAGATTAGTTAGTTATCTACAAAAAGTTTTGAACAAGCCTTTTAAGTGTTGGCATATCAACTTTTGACCCTATAGTATATTGCAAAGTGATTATACACTTATTATATAATAAGAAAGCTAAAAGATATATTAACACTCGAAAAATAATTGGTCGAATAATGTATTATCGATTGGACTAAAGTGGCGATTCTGCATCAAATGTATAGACTATCAATAAATCAATAAATAAAAATTAACACATTTGCATTTTGACAATTATCTTGATTATTTTCAAAAGAAAATGAAAATCTCAACTTTTCCAAACTAGAAATATATATTAAATCTAGTCTGAAATAAATTGTAACAAATGACTTATATAAATCCGAATGAAATCCAATTTTCAAGTGTAATCTAAAACCCCTAAAAAAATGTGTAATCTAAAAGTTCATATAGTTTATGCTACAACTTTGTTAACATCATGCACCAACATAGATAAATATTACAGCATCATTAATTAATCGGCTCTACAAACAACCACATATAGGTTTACTTAGGTTAAATTTACTCCTCTTTACATGTCAAAAGGTTTACTTTAAAAACATTTTCTTCATGTCTTAGCTTCTTACATAGGTGGCAATTTAATTCCTCATAATTTATTTTATTCTATTGAGAAAATTTACTTTCAGTATCTTGGATTTCTTCCTGTTCTTGTTACGAGGTTATTGGAGATATAGCTGGCTTATTAGTTAGTATAACTAGTATAGTATAGTATAGTTAATAGAGAATAACTTAGTTATGTAACTAACTACCTACCTATATCTCAAACTAATAGAGGTTAAAGCCAAACCAAATGATCGATATGCATCACTAACTTGAAGTTTTTATTTTTAACAGCAAAATAAGAATTTATTTAATATTGGAGAGAACTAACTTGAAGTGTTTGAATTTTTATGTGAGAGAAGACATTTCTATAAAGTAATTTGTTGAATTTGAATCCTCACATGTGTGGAAAAAAAATGAGAGAATGATGTAGATGATCTATACATTTTTTGAATAAAGAAAGGAATATGTTAGTTAGAGCGACAAAAAACCTCACAATGTTTTCACGAGCGATACTTTACATAATATCTATCCTTGACCTATAGCCATGACATCCCATGATTTTGGGTAAGGAAGCAATTTAATTAGCTATAAGCTTTTCGTGAACTGCTCCAGATGAATTTTGTCGGAATGAATAGCAATGCAGAACTCATCAACATAAACCTCGTGTTTTTTACACATGAAATTGATCCAAATCCACAATCCCTATATATGTTTCTTTTTGCCCTTATACTTCATAAGTTTGACTTTCACTCTACAAAATATTGATCAATCTCCTCAAGGAACTTATTGGATGCACAATATTTTTGTTCCCTCCAAACAAATCCCTTATTTCTAAATAATAAAGTGTTGTTTAAAAAAGGAATGGATGAGATTCTCAACCCTTCTCTTTCCTTTTCCTTTTCCTTTCCTCTCTAGAAGGCATGCAATGGTGTCTTTATGCGGTTGCTGAACTGTTGAAAGCTAGCATGCACTCCCAAGTGGATACAATATATGTAGAAGGGCCATTTTCAAGGCCAAGAAAGATGGTCCCATTAGTACAAGAATGGAAAGAATTCAAAGCACCTATATTTAGGGCTCCCCTACCTAGTGTTGCATCTTTTGCTTACCATTTTCAGCTTGAATCCTTGTCTTGGGATTATCTCGTGTCTATTTCTTATCTTCTCTTCTCGAAAGGGGAAAGAAACACAATGACATGGAAAAACAAAAGTTGAAAATGAGCACTTTTTCTCATGGAAAAACACAAAATTATCTTTCCCTTGGAGAAAACCTAATTTTGTGTTTTAATTCTCTTTTAGTGGTCCTTAGGACAATAAGAATCAAGAAGCCAAGTAAAACTTAACAATATTTTCCATTGGTTATTATAATGGTAGAATCTACTACTTATGGATCCCGCAATTGTAGAATTCAATTTGTGCTCTTCCTTTCTCTCCACCTTGTATGCCTTTGTCAAGGTTCTTCCCATAGGACCATATGTCTCCACCCTGTCAATCACACCATCCTTATCCAATGATGTGAAAAATATAACACATTCTTATTTTCAAAAATAACCTAAGAATAGTATTTAGAAGTGTTAGGACATGAGAGGAGTTTGAGGATTACTACATTGAACAATCAACGATCATGTAAGTGATTCAGACATCACTTCTTAATAGTTTTTTTCTTAAGAGACATCGGATATATGAATTCTTTCATTTATATGTTATTGAACATCCACTTTTCATTAATGCAAGAATATTGATCACAGTTGATATAACAATAATCTATCTCTCAAGTGTAAGTGCATACATTCATTTGAGGTCGCTCTTCCCGAAGCAGAAACTCTTCTTATCCACATAGACAGTTGCATACGCTACAAGAAAGAATACATTTTTAATGGTCATTAGTTAAAGTGGTGGTGTGTTGAACCATTGCAATAATTTGTGTTTGCAACTATTGACTAATTGTCCTAATGTCATGTGTTGCGAGCCAATTTTGTGACGGTTTCCACTCAACGTAAACTTCAACTAATAATTTTTTAAAACACACCTATTGTGACGGGTGCCAAACGTCGCAAATTGTTTTTTGTTTTTAATACATAATTTATGATGATGGGATATTGCCCTAGTTCAAAGTACAAATGGTCTCTAATCGACGACTAAATTGGTCACTATATAACAGATTTTTTTAGTCTCAAGATGTTGATCGTTGGGACATAGTTGAAAATAATCCTTTCACTCCTACATCCTCTAATGTTGAAGAAACTCCAGAGAGCAAACCAAAGCAAGCATGAACCATAGAGGAGAAACAAAAAAGCACTACTGAATTCAAAGGCAATTCTCTCTCATATATGCATCAAGTGAGATTAATCATTTAATTAATTACATTGACAATAATAAACTATTATGAATTAATATTAATATAAATTATGATCAACTATTATAAAAGCATCAGTTAATGAACATGTGTTGAATTTTGTATTTGTATTGAAATGGAACGTGATGGGTTGAACCATGTTATTATGTCCAATGAGTGGTTAACCTAACCCAAAAAATAGACGGCAAATGAAGAGGGTTGTCGACTCTCATTCTCTACCAATTTTAATAATCTCACTATCATTGGCTCTCATGAATAGGTACACAATTCTTGATCTATCTTTTATACAAATATATTATAATTGTATATATTATTGTTACAATTATACTAACATCCTTCATTGATAACATGTAAAGGTAGCAGGATGCTCCTCAACTCATGAATTTTGGAATCCAGTCAAAATTGCTTATGAAGAATCATATCAAGTAAAGGACTCAAAAGTATGGAGTGAGGAAAATTATGATTCTAATTTGTAAAGATAAAGATATGACATAGCATTCATATTAAAGAAACTACAAATTAATCCTTCATCTTTAAGAAACTACAAAGGATGCTCATGAGAAAGGTATTGGAAATATAATAGGTTAGTTACTAGTTGGTGTTGGTTACTAGTGCCTATAAATAGGCATAAGGTAGTCAAATTGTAAAAATAACTTCACTTGAAATATTCTGATTGCTGTCAATAAATAATAATTTGAAGCTTTCTCTCTATTCCTGAAAATTTATTTTTTAGTTTATTTTTTCCATATACATTAACAAAATTTTCTGTTCATTATTTTTCGTCCGAAAATAAATTTCCTTGTTAGTAAAAACTGGGGGTGCTAATAGTTGCACTCCAAGGGATACATCAAGTATGTTATCCCTTTTGTATGGCTTTATAAATAAACTGAATATTACTATATGCATCTCAACAACAATTGAACTGAAAACTTTCTTATGTGAATGTGATCAAGTAGATTGGGAATCTAGCATAGGATAAGGATAGCATAGTCAATAACTACCTTAGTTCAGAAGTCAATGGTCTCTTTTCCTTGTAATCAAAAAAAGAAGTCAATAGTCAATAGAAGATATACCTACCTCACGTGCTGCTTATGCTAGATCCTCAATGTATCAGCAACTACCAAGGTAGTTAGCAGCACCATTAAATAAATGAAACATTTATCCGAGAAGACTAATTTTTCAAAAGGTACAAAATGGAAAGGTAAACTAAAAACTTCTTTTCATTTAACTGTGGAATGCAATGCAATGAATTTGCATTTGAACAAGAATGATACTCCTCAATTGTTAGTGAATCTCAGAACATGTAAGAATATTAACCATTTAACAACAATCACATAATATTATCACCTGCACCTTAACACACAACACCTTTACAGCGGAAATTATATTTCTAAAAAATAAAAAATAAAAAAATCTGTAGGAACAAGTTTAACTCCTGGATTAAGTGTAGAAGAGCTTCGCCTTATAAAATGGTAAATATAAGCCCTGATGAATTATGCTGAGTACAAATCCAGCAACCGTAAAGACCCTTTGATGCTATAGGAATGTGATGTGTGGACAAACATTTCATTGACCAGATAATCATAATCATAGTATAATTGACCATGCTCGTAAGTACTTTGATGGGGCTCCAAACTTTTTTATTGAGGTTTTACAAGACTTCGAGATGGACCATGCAGCAACTTAACAAATCCAAGGAAGCTTAACTTTCCATCGGTGTGCCTAATCCAGTCATGAAGAACGGCATGAACAGGTACAGATGGACCAAGGCCAAGCTCCTGATTATTTGGTCAAAACCATGCATGAGAAATGTATTGCTTACATAGTACGTAACTGATAATAGAAAACTAACATAGATTAGCTCATATACTTTAAAACAACCAAAACTAGTTTCTTGCGATATCTCCACTCCAATGTTGAAATTAATGGTTTATCAAATCAGAGATTATTAGGATGCTAGAAATTATGACACACGGAAGATGATTTTTTTTAGATATCTTCATTTTAAAAGAATAGTTGATATAGTAATATTATCTGCATAAAGAATTTTAAAGGTGTGTATGTGTGCATATAAACTAAATCATTGTAATCAAGTAATCAGATCAAGCATACCGAAGCTAGTTCCTCAATCATTATAGCTCTGTTTCCATCCTTTTCAAAAATTTCATAGGCACAACGTGCATGTTGCTCCCACCTGTCAAGTGCTTCGAGTTGATGAACACTAAGTGCAGCTGGACAGAACTCATCAAAATCCATCCTTCTATATTGCAAGGCATTAAGCTGCCAAAAAAAGCATTTGTATCAAGATTCAGTACATGCAAAAAATTATCATGTTGATCATAGATAGATGCACTCTACAGTTACGTCAAAGCACTTACTGATGCCACAAGATCAGGAATTCGTGACTCCTTCATAGCATCCGTCGCATTCTTCATCAAGACCTAACCAGCTCAATTTTATGAGAATCATTATAACATTATCTTATTATGGTATACAGTGAGTTTGGAAGAAACCAACCGCTTTGATATTTTCCAAGTTAATGGTTCCATTTTTGTTTGGTTCTAGAAGTGCGAACTGCTCCTTCAAATAATTCAGCTCATCAGTAGCTACTGTCTTAGACAGAGCCTGTCGCAATGCCCACGAATATAAAATGTTAGTAAGTTATTGGGAAATATAAATGCAGTATTATCCGCAAAAGAAATGAGGAACAGTAGAGCACAAAATTACAGTAAAAAAACATTAGCAACAAACAATGACAATCTATATTTAGATATTTTTACCATCTTTAACTTTGAACTTTACAACTAGCATTTCATCAGTAACATATTTAAGCCTGTATAGTAAAGTATTATGTAAATTAAACTCTTAAACAAACAGTACACAAACACCTAGTGATGGTAGAGTATGAAGCAAATCAGAAGCACGTATATAGTAGTAAACACCAGAAGATACCAACAGATATATTGTTCCAAAAAGACTCTATTCCATTCCATTTCAAGATTTGTGAAGTCATTTCAAAAAAATATGCATACCCTTAAAGCTGCTTTTCGTAGAGAGGAGGAACGCATGTATGCCTTCATGAGCTTGAACACTAGAATATCCAACGGTACTTTTACAATCTTATAACTTTTAATCCATGGATGACCTGCAGTATACACTAGTAAGGAACATAACAAAATATAAGAAACACCTTGACCCACCGACAGTAGACGAGAAACGCACCTAATGCCTGTGCTGCTGTCATTCTCTTCCTTGGATCTTTATTTAGTAATCGCTTGACAAAATCTTGTGCCTCATCTGACAAAGAAGGCCAAGGAGGTTCGTCAAAACTTGGATCTGCTTTCAATACGGAACGAAAGATCCCAGATTCAGTCCGAGCCCAAAATGGACGACTTCCACATAATAAAATGTATGCAATCACACCAATACTCCAGACGTCAGCCTCTGTGCTGTAAGCTCTATGCAAAACCTCGGGAGCCACATAGTATGCGCTACCAACGATATCATTAAGCCGTTCATCTGTAAAGCGCAATAAAGTCAAAACTTAATCCATACCCAATATACTACATGACAGGAATCCTACAAAAATGGACACAAAACATACCCGGTTTAACAAAATCCGACAAACCAAAGTCAATGGCCTTCAGCTCTGAGTTCTCATCTTTGGTTGAAAACAAGAAGTTCTGAGCCAGAAATTACCAATTTTCTGAAGTTAATACTTGATATGAAATTATATTTACACGACACAAGGCCCATGAAGGAAACAAAACATAGGCATATTTTAATAGGTTATAAAATACCATCCTAAAGGATGATAAACCCGCGTATATACTTCACCTCAGGTTTAAGATCTCGATGAACAACACCTTGTAAATGGCAAAATGCAACAACATTCAGTATTTGTGTCATGACAACTTTTGCATCTTCCTCTGAGTATTTCCCACCTCTGAAAGTGGACACATTGTCACAAGTCATTATATATTTCCTCTATTGATCACAATTTATATTTATCCCAAAACCAATACGAAAAAAAAAAAACAAATTCAACATTCAAAAGAATTAACATTTACAAAATAAACAAATTGTTACCTCGATAGTATTCTGTCCAAAAGCTCCCCTCCTTCACACAACCTTCAATGCATAAGAGTTTAAGACAATTAGTTACAAAATTCACCAAAAACAACCTTAATAATAATAACTAAATAAGAAGATGACAACAAAAAATCTTGACAATTATAAACCAAACAGTTACAAAAGATGAACATTAAAAATCTAAGCAATGCAGTAGAAGCCTATGAAGCGCGGACAAAGACACCAACATCGGACACAGTGCATAGATACTGACACATTGACACTAATAATAATTTGAGAAAATGACATAACTCAATGTAATCATATGTGTTGGTGTTGGACACTACACTGACACATGTCATGTCAGACACCGAACACATCTTTGATCAGTAGTATCGGTGATACAAAGATAGAAGCTTACTCCATGACTATATAGACATTATCATGGTCTTCATAAGCCTCATAAAATTTAATCAAATTCTTGTGTCCATTCAAAGCTCTCAAGATCTTCACTTCCCTTCTAACATCCTCAATAGCAATAGCAGTTGTCATCTACAATTCAAAATCCAAACAAAATCAAAATAAACAGTTTCATTTCATTTCAACATAAACCAAACAATAACAAATCATGACCCTTAACAAACCTTAACTTTCTGAATAACCTTAACAGCAACACGATGACCCTTAATCTCACCCTTATAATTAACCTTAACAATAGCAGAACAAGTATAACCAAAATGTCCTCTACCAACTTCTTCACCAAGCTGATACTTACTACCAAACTGCTTCGAAAACCCGAAATTCTTATCAAGAGGAGCAACACTTTCACCTTCACTTCCTTCTGATATACTAGCTGCACCGTTCGGCTTAACGGAGCCGTGACGGCGAGCTAGCAGTGACCTAATGTGCTTCGCCGGTGACGGTGGTCGGAAGAATCTCCTCGGAGTTCTTGGTGTTGCCGGAGTTTTGCCGGAGAATAAATTGTGAGCTGGACTTGGTGTGTAAAAGGGAATAAAAGGTGATTTTTTAGGGTTTTGAATTTCTACTACATTGGTGGAAGAGGGTTGTTCTGGTTGTGATTGAATGTGAATAGTGGTTTCTGAATTGGGTGAAGAGAGTGGTTTTGAAGTGCAGAGACCCATTTTGAATCAATGATTTGAATGTGATTTTGAAGATTGAAGAAGTCAATGATGTTGATGAAGATTTGGATCTTTGGGTTTTGGAGAGGATTTGAAAAAATGGGGATTTTGTTTGCGGTAGTTAAGGTTAGGTTCTTTGATCATGGATATTATATTTTTGTCTGAAATCGTGTATATCTGTGTGCAACTATAGATATTTAATCTCTTGGATTGGATAAAATCACAATGAATAACAAAACTTTCGCTTGTATATTAAGTGTTAGGTTTGAGTCCGACCTCATACTAAGTCGGAAGAAACATCATGTTATGTTCTATTAGTATTTAACCACTGTTTTTTTTAGCGTGAATGTATATCTTTACATGTAACTTCGGAGATTTAATCCCTAGAGTTAGACAAAGTCATGGCAGATAGCAAAATTTCCGTTAATGTATGTTTAGGGTTGGATTCGAATCGGACAAGCTTGATTAGAAGAGTTACCATGTATCATGTACTAGTGTTTTTTAGCGTTTAATTAGTTTTGTTTTTTTGGGTAATGATGAAAAGGATAATAAAAGAAAGAGAGAGA
>Ga0209282_1002869_pt1 | contig 10108 bp, 6 predicted proteins | sample Mtrugardesep15_FD_187529 | JGI IMG/M metagenome (GOLD analysis project Ga0209282, IMG submission 187529) | Root nodule microbial communities of legume samples collected from California, USA - M. trunc garden sep15 (SPAdes) (version 2) | ecosystem: Host-associated > Plants > Roots > Nodule...
TCTAATATGTTTTGAATAAGAGGGGAGGGGAATGTATATTTTAACATAAGAGGGGAGGGGAGTGTAATTCAAGCATCTTTGAGGGGAGGGGATTGTAATTTACTCTTTCTTTTTTGCAAAATTTAGAATACATATATATGTTCCAAAATTTTCAATTGCTGAAAAATCTGAAATTCAAGATTTTTTTTTTGAAGGAGAAATTCAAGATTTTTCATTAATTCATATTTCTTAACGTAAATATTCGAAGGTTTCAAAAAGTAAAACTTTTGATTTTTTTTTTAAATTTAATATACATAGTGAAATTACTTTTTGTCATTTTGATAGAATTTTATGGACCGCATCTATAAAGAGGATGACTATTGTTGCTCGACAATCAAACCAACTGAAAAAAAATGCTGAAACAACAACATTGCTTATTTTACAAAGAGTCCTGCAAACTTGTGCTCTAAGAGATAAACAACTACAATGCCAGTGAGGTAAAAAATGTTGTTACTCTTACAAAATTTATCTTTCAACAATGCTTTTTAAAAATGTTGTATTGTCCTATTCGTCCTAAGTCTTAAGCAATGTGCTCTAAGTTTGCATGACTCTTTGCAAACTTGTGCTCTAAGACATAGGACGAACAACACAACATTCACAAGGTTATATATATATATATATATATATATATATATATATATATATATATATATATATATATATATTGGTGTCCTATGATTGTAGAATAGGACGTATCTATTTTGTAGTTTTAATCAACATATGATATAAAGTCAAGTATTCAAAACTATGACAATGGTATCATTGTCCTTTAATTTTGTTGTTTTTTTCATCCAACAGTTGCCTTGTAGGGGTATGAACGAGTGAATTGCTCATGTTGTCTCGTATGGAATACTACAAGAATGAACAATGTGCACCCCACAAAGCAACTACTACCCCTCAATCATGCAAGCATTTTTTTGACAAAAGGGCTAAACTACAAAAGGCTATGGATATTAATGGGCCGCCCGTAATTTTGACCTATGTTTCTCCACAGCTTAAATTTGTCGCAAATATGAAACATCTTAGCTAGCTTCATCTTTATTTTCTGAGTACCTTATTGTTCAACCTTTATTATTTTCACATCGAAATTCAACTACCACATTCACATTCTTTAACTTCATATCGTATCCTATTCTCAAGTCCTTTCAATGCAACAATGCAATTACATTAATCCTTGTACTTAAGCTAGCTAGCACCATAATCCAGCTCATGCGCAAGTGCTAGCTTTTCTTTTTCCAAATATATATGACTTTATGAACTTATATATGTTTGTGTGCTTAAGCTGTCCACAATAATAAGATTTGTAATCATATTTGTTGACTAATTATTTCTTTGGATAGAAAAGAAAAACAATTGAAATGGATCTTACTTTTTGTCACTGTTAAGAATGAGGTGTGCATCTTTAACTTTCCTATCTTTTCTATGAGACTTGCTAGCTTTTTGACCATCAATTGTTAAACTTTTGTTTTTCATGCAATCTGCTTCTTGTTGTGTTTCACTTTTAGACATTCCCGCCTTTTCTTTGTCAAAACTAAAAGCTAATGTTTCACTTTTAATCCAAAATATATATACTTTAATTTGGATTAAACAAATAAGAAAGAAAAGAAGATAATTTGTCTCTTCTCATTTGCACCGTTTTTATGAGGAAAAAAAGTGAGCTTACCGCTAAAAGAAAGAAAAATATATGTGCATATTCGGTGGAATGTTGATATTCACTCACTCGTAATTGGAAATAAAAATGACACTTCAGCATCAAAATTTTGATGTTAAATGAGGTGGTTTGGCTTGATCAGTATAGATGACTCAGATAAGATAAGACCAACTCGTTTATCATGAAATTGCATGTTATTTAGTTTATTATTAAGTTACATAAATATTGAATAACTATTAAACTCAAGTTTTATTTCTTCAATGAACAAATTAATAATTTAACAAATTTCAAATGTTAAAGGGAGCCCCTAATATAACCTTTAAATAAATATATAAGTTTTAACTAAATATATAGTATCTTGCTATTAAGTTTACATATTTAAATATAACCTTTAACCAAAATCACAGATATTAAAAAGTTAGAGTAATAATTTTATGATAAAATATGTTAGTTTTATACATCTATCTCAATAGCTATTAATATCATATATAGAGACAGAAACGAAATTACGTTTTTCAAATGGTAAATTAAACATAGGTAATTTTGTAAAGAACATCATAATGTAAAATTGAGTAAAAGAGCCTTATAAGAGAGAAAGAAAAAGTGAAAAATGATTATATAAGATTTGGATTCTCTAATCTATAAACTTCAAAGTTATAACTAAATATATATCTTTCTATAAGTTTACATGTTTAGATTTTATTTTTGAAGGAAAGTTTACATGTTTAGATATAACCTTTAACCAAAATCATAAATATTAAAAAAAATTGTTAGAGTAATAATTTTGTCATAAAAATATGTTAGTTTTACATTTCTATCTCAATAGTTATTAATATCATATATATAAAGATAGAAATGAAACTACGTTTTTCAATGGCAAATACTTAGGTCATTTTGTAAAGAACATTAATAATGTGAAATTGTGTAAAGAACCTTATTAGAGAGAAAGAAAAAGTGAAAAATGGTTAAATAGGATTTGGATTTGCTCAAATGAAAGAAAAAAAAAGTTTGATTAAATAATGTGAAAATCTAAACCATTGAAAACGGAGAATAGCATTGGAAGACAAAGAAAAATTATTTAAGAGTTGTTGAGATGTGAAAAAGTGAAAAAAACACGAGAGACAAGTAATTGAGAAAATTTATACCCCTTTTATTTGTGATACCAATGCCTTAATCCAATCAGGATGGGATCATGATATCAATTATCAAGACATACTGATTTGGTTAATCACAGAGTTTGATACTGATGTCATGTAAAAATTGTCAGTCTCATTAATTAGTGTTCTCTCATAAATTTAGTAATTTTGGTTGTTAATGTCATAAATGAATTGCAATTCTTTTACGCAACACACACTCACACACACGTTATTCACAGTAATAAATCCATAAAATTGAAGTTTGAGACATTACATAGCAACTTCAAACTCAAATTTAACGAGATGAACTAGTAAAATAAAAGTAGTACAGTGGTAATATCATGAATAAGCCAGCTATTTATTTCGCACCAATACATGTAAGTAAATCATGCCATCTAAAAAATCTAAGTTTAGCATGTAGTATTTGACTTTTAAATGCATGAAAAATTATTCCTTCAAAAAAAAAATACATGAAAAATTATTGCACCTATATGTTAATTAAAACATAATCAGCACTGTACCTTGTTAATTTGTTTCAATTAACTAATTATCATGGCGAATGGTATGAATGAACATATACAGTCACTAATACCTAACCCATCTATTTGATGTGGCTGCACTACTTTTTGCAATTGGTTAGGAGAACAACTTTTTAGTGAAGGTAGCTGGATTCATTAACCTGCTCAATGGATCATTAATCCACACCCCATTATAAATCAATCACTAGAACCTGTCATTTTCTCTCATTGTTAAAGGTTGTATTAGTATAAAATAATTTGGATTATTAACACATTATTACAAAATATATACAGAAAAACAGCTATTCACCACATTGGCATATTCAATTTCAAACTACAAGGTTCCAGCTTTTCCGGCATTGATTCCTCGTTGTCGTCCCATAATATTGTTATTGGTCAAAAGAATCAACAAAATTGACTCACTTATATTGTTATTGTTATGCACACGAAGGAAATTCACACATGTGGGAAAGCACTTGATAACAATATGGACTTGAATTGTGTTAAGTTTCTAAAGTATATCCACACAAGACATGAAATCACTTTTACCTCCCAATTATATAAAAATTATTATATCTCTATTGAATGTGGCACTTAGATTAAAAAAAGTTATGTAATTTTTTTAACAATGAAACAACTTTTCTTTTAAGAAAGAAATTTGAAGTGTCCCCAGTTAATTATGAATATTTGGCCTTTTTCATGCAAGAATCACTTAGTTATTTTTTCCTTTTTGAATAAGGAATAGAAAATTTAGTTAACTTTAAACAAAGCTAGAAAAAGAAAGGTTTATGCAATTATAGTGTTATGAAGATTAAGGAGCTAGTGCATTAGTAACAAAAAAAGAACATGATGATGTGGTCAAAGGCAATGTCTTTTATATGCATTATTGAGAAACAATGAGTTGGTTTTGTACTTCACAACCAAAGTAAAGTTGCAACTCAAAAAAGAAAATTCAATAATTTTAGGGCCACATTCATATTTTCAAACATCATTTCACAGAATTTAATCATCAGTGTCCCCTTTAATTAATTCTTTCCCTCCAATATGCATATTCTCATTCATTCCAACATATAGCCAAAAGGCTAAAGTTTGTTAAGGCCAATGTTACCCTTGTGTTTACATAAAGAAAACAAAGTGACCCCAAAAGTCCTAACATTCATTCATTAATCTTCCAAATTTCCCAACCTACCCTTTTTAAAAAATAAATATCCCCATATGCTTTTTCAATACATAATTTCTTTCCCTTTTTACCCTTTTTTTTGTCATAACATAGTAATAAGGAGATATAATCTCTCTAGGTCTCATTCCATGCAGCAAAAACTGGGAAGTGAGACAAATTGATTGAAGATGCTGGCCTCATTTGTGCAGCTACTTGTGAAGGAAACCAAGAACTAACAGCAACATTAGCAGCAATTTTTGATTCCATTGAAGGCTTTGGAAAGAGTAGTGAGGGAGCAGTTTTATCAGGACTAGCTTCTCTTGAACTGCTTAAACTTGTAACCAATGATGATGGATTTGAAAAATGTGTCCCTATTTTGGTAGAATCATCCAAACCAACTGAATTAATACCAACAAGGTCTTGTAAAGACATAGAGAAATCAGAATTCTTGTAACTTCCATCAGAATTCACAATGATTTTTTTATCACAACTATTTGATTGTTGTTGCTGCAAAACCATCTTCCATTTTGAATCATTATTTTCGTTGTCGTTTTGCGCTTCAGCTGCTTCTCCGTTCGTCTGGCTCGATACATTAGTACTATGATTATATTCATGAACTTCGGTCCGTGGATCCTTATCTTTGATTCTCCTTGCATGCTGACCAGAAAGAAGAGTATTGCTAGCCATGATCCTTTCAACATCATATTTAGATATGTCAAAATTTGTGACAGCATTTGCTCCACGGAATTTTATTGCTGCTACATCATATGCTTCTGCTGCTTCCTCTTGAGTGCCTAAAATTTCATTTCCAAGAAACAAAAATTACAAAAAGGCATTACAAAATTCTAAACTTTCCTTACACCATTGTATTTGAGATTCCCTTTACAGCCTTAGAAAAAGTGGAATTTTGTGCTCAAAGTAGTAACATGTTCAGCCTTATAAAAGCATAACCAATCACTAGTGTTTGGGAAAAGAAATACTGAATCAGAAAATGACATAAGTAAATTAAATTCCTGTGAATGGATTTACTTTAAACAATGCAGAACTTTAAACATACATAAACATTCCCTTGTTCATAATTCAAATGCTTAAAACTTTTGTTAACACATTTTTAGTAACAATGTTGGAGGAATCTACTTACTGAATGTTCCAAGGTAAAGGTCCTTGTTACCAGCAACTCTTCCAATCCTTGCTTGCCACCTACCATGTTGGTGGTGTCTGCAAAACATATAAAAAGTGAATTTAGCTCAAAGCTCAAAAATCAACAGTGTGACAAATTCAAATGAAAAAAAGGGACAAGAGAACTGAATAAACCTTGTCACGCCTCTGTACATGGAAGCACCCCTTGAGAATCCACTGCTTTTTCTGCAAAAATAAATGAATACTAATCCATCATGATTGTCAAATAATTATGTTAACTTTTTTACAAAATAAGTGCTAATTAACAGATTTATGTACCTTCTCAAATGTGCAACATATTCCTGCCGTGTCATATTCTTCATTTCCTCAAGTTGAGTATGGTAGTTTTCTAGCTGCAAAATATATAAGAGAGAATAAAAAATGTGATTCTTATACACATAATAATACAAGATTCAAAACTAACAAGAAAATGCTAAGGAGATCAAATGTACCGGGAAGTTTATGTGTGTTGAAGGTCCCCAATACTTTAGAGCTGCTTGATCATAAGCTCTTGCAGCTTTCTCTTCCATATCATAACCACCTTGAGTTCAAAAAATAAAACCAACAAAGTCAAAATCAGAAACAGTAATAGCAATGATGGTGAAACTTGAAAGTATTGTTTTTTTCTTTCTTTTACTTGGTGAAGGAGAGACTGAAAACTTACCCAAATATACTGTAACATGCATGCAAAGTTTGATTAAATCATCATCCAAAAGCATGAACAAATAACACATGTGTTAGTATAAAATTTTAGTAGGAAAAAAGTACTAGTTCAAAAACTTGACTACTGTTTTTGTCACTAACCTTGTCTTCCTTTTCTTGTCTGTCCTTCCTTCTTGCAACTGTTATCCCATAAATGTGCTTCATATCTACCAGTCCATCTATGCCTAACGGAGAATAAATAAACATCTAAAGATAATCACCAACATGGTAACTTCAAAAAGCACAACACAAATAAATTATACTAGACAAGTATAGTTAATCAAACAATGAAGAACACACTGAGATAAAAAAAATTATAATTATAATCAACACAAACATACCTTGTGACACCTCTATACTGAGATGTTCTCTGTCCAAAAGTGTCAATAGATTTCCTATGAATAGGCTGCTTTTGACCAAGCTTAGCAGCTCCTCTTTTTTTGGCCTCCATAGTCACTGATTCTGTTCCAGAAGGTGAGATCTGTCTAGGAACAGTAACACAGCTAGATTGAGAACCAGGGCTCATTGAAAGGCTTAAAGATTGTAACTCACCACTTCCTACAGTACCAACAACAGAAGAAGAACCACCACCAACACCAACTCCACCATTATGATTCCCCATGCTAGTAGTGTTCACTTGCTGCTCTAAAGCTTGAGAAGCAGAATACCAGTTTTGAGGCATTTGGGAACTAGAAACATCAACATGGTTTATGTTTTCCTTTGATTCTACCTCTAATGGTGCTTGAAACATTCCATGAAAATTCCCAAGTGCTGCATAATATGGATGTGATGTTTGTTGTCTGAAAGATTCTGAAAGAAGATCAAGGGAATGGTCTCTATTAGCTTGATGAGGATCTGCATTTTGTTGGTTATTATAGTAGATACTGTCTAAGCTTAAAGCCATTGCCTCACTTTCATGGCTACCATATTCTTCACTACCCATTGTTGCACCACCAAGAAAGTCCTCTAGTTTAGGAGATGAAGATGGCACCATCACTTCAATCATATAATAATAAAAACAAGAAAACAACATAATCATTACATGGTCATATCCAACATTAATTAAAGATATAAAAATAACAACTTTTTTTCAAAGCACAAAGACATTTTGAAGGGAATAGTAAAAAAGCCTATTTTTTTGACAGAAACCAACCTTGTGATTGTGATCTACCAAGAGCTTCCATGATACAAAGTGATCCATCTGACTTGATAGGCATAACAGTCAAAGGTGAATGAAAGTTGTTACCATTTTCAGGAACACCGTAACAGATTGTTGAGTTGGTGAAGTGAGAAGGTGAAAAATAGAAAGAAGCAGGAACAGTGTTGGAAACTGAAGAAGTTTGAGTTTGTTGGTAATGATGATGATGATGAGGAGAAGAAGTAGTAGAAATGTGGGGTGAGAGAGAAAAACCTAACCAATTGTTGTTATGATTGTTGTTGTTGTTTCTGTCATCAGAGTTACTACTGTCATTCATGGACTTCATCTCTTGTTTTGTTTTTATCTTTCTTTACTTGAAAAAGGTTTCAACTTTGCTACTACCTAACAGAATGAGAATCTACTTCTCTTGCAGCAAGATTTTATATATACTCAACTCAACTCAATCATTGCTCAGAAAATAAACTAATCATGTTCAAAAATCTACCTCTATTCTTCTGCTTCTGCATGTGAAGAAGTGAAAAACGAAATTTATTTATTTATGCAACTACCAACCAAACATATATATAAACTCATGAACTCTCAAGAAAGAAAACATGTGTGTGTGTCTCACTACGAAACACAACAAAATTGGTCTCTTTAAACTAAACAAAAGGAATGAATAAATATTAGTATGAGTATGAGAGAGCAAAGCAAATGCTGGGTGGGGAGCACCACTTCATTCCATAGGGATCTGTGTTATGAGAAAAAGACCACGTCTTTCTTTCTTTCTTTTCTTTTTTGTGCTATACTTTTTTTTTGCTTTGTTTAAATTAATTAATTAATTTAAGACACACCAGTTAAGTTAGGCTTTTGTGTTAAACCTTAATTAAACCCAGAAATAATAAGAATGTGCTAATAACAAAAAGCGTAAATATAGAAAAAGATGAGAATGTAAATGGTTGATTAACTATTTTGGTCAGCTACTGAGGCTAGCTAGCTATACATCTGTGTCTGTGTGTCTTGGAAACGACTGTGCTGAAGGCTGAAGTAGTACTATATATGTAGCTGAGTGAATCTAGTGAGAATTTTTAATATGGTTTTTTTCACATGTGAAACAAACCCTTTTCATATTGACAGAAGACTAAAAACACTAACCCTTGGTTTTTATTGAATAAACTTTATGTTACGTTTTGAGGTGATGCTAATTGATTTTGATTTAAAATGAGTTACATATATTTAGATATATCAATTTAATAGTGAGTTTAATTATAAATTTGTATGTAAAAATCAATTCTAAATTCAAAAGGAACAAATATTAACTTCAAGTAGAATGAATTCTAACTTATTTAAGATTGGATTAATGGTTTGGTTTGGGATATTAAAATGTGTTCTTCGTAGCGTTTCAAGTTCAATTTTCTCCTATGGCAATTTCAGTGGGCTAACTACCTTTAAATGGGGACCCCGCATGAAATAGGTTCCTTCGAATTAGTTAATTTTTTAATTGGATAATGAGTTTTTAAAAAAGAAAAAGAAAAAAGTAGAATGAATTCTAAAGAAAATCAACTCAACTCAAAATAAACCAAATGTCAAAATTAATTCTACATTTTCATAATCAAGTTTTGTCCTTTTAAAAAGAAAACCAAACATATACAAAATCTACTCCATCCAATCAAAACACACACTAATTTATCTGCAATGAATGTTATAGATTAGGTACATTAACTATTCAATGATAAACGTTCTATATAATTAAAATTGATGAGAGTATATTGATCAATTCACGATGATTTCATCCATAAGAGTTTTAGTGATAAACTAAATATTTAAATACTCCATCCGATAACACTAAATATTGAAATATGTATTACTAACACTCTTTCCTTCTCCTTAAAAAGAATACTCTTAGTCAAAGTAGAGGAAACTCGTCAAACTAGGTTGGTTTGGGTGGATAATTGTGGGTATTAGTTTTGCTGTCATGTCTATTCGAGGTCTTCTTTAAAGATTACAAAATAAGAAATTATTTCATAACAAAATCAAATACTCTTTACGGTCCTATTTACAAGAAATATTTGACTTTTTTAATTCATTGAATAATTGATGTATTTGATATTTATTTTCCAATGCATTTATTATATAAATTTCCCATAAAAAAAATTACCATTTAAATGTTTTAAAAAGTATGAAAGCATTCATTAGCATTTCCCTAGTAACAAAAGAATGGAAAAGCTTTTATTTAATAAGTTGTGTTATTTAAATAATCATTTAAGTGATAACTTTTTAAACAATCATTAATTTACGAAAAATAGTGTATGTATAGACACAAAAGTCAAAACAACATAGATAAAATAAAAAAATTAATATATAAGACTAAAAAAAAGTTATCACAAAATTGTCAAATTATTATTTCTTTTAACTTGTGTGTTGTGTTGTGTTATTTAACAGTGACAACGTAGCTGTGCGCACCTTAGATTTGACGGGAAGGACATATCTGCCCATGCGGTCATCTCATACAGTTCCCCCATTCTGTACTGTACCACTCTGCTTTCTGTACACTCTATTTTCAATTCCTATTTAATTAATCTTTTT
>Ga0209282_1002870_pt1 | contig 10107 bp, 8 predicted proteins | sample Mtrugardesep15_FD_187529 | JGI IMG/M metagenome (GOLD analysis project Ga0209282, IMG submission 187529) | Root nodule microbial communities of legume samples collected from California, USA - M. trunc garden sep15 (SPAdes) (version 2) | ecosystem: Host-associated > Plants > Roots > Nodule...
ACTTTTTTTTTTCCTTCAATTAAGTAGACAAAAATACTCATAATTTTTTTTCCCTCTACGGTGGATGTTCACAGCAGGCTTTATATATAAAAATTTGGTTGAAATTACAAATTCATAATTCATGCCATGGTAAGAGACAAATTAACAAGCATGATTATATCCTTGTAAGAAAAACTATATCAACTGTATTCATATTTAATAAGTATGACTATCTCGGATTCAGATTCACAGCTGTCGCAAACACACTGCTGTCACTGCACTCATCTAATCTTCACCGGTAGATTAATCCAATGTCCTATATTATTTCCCCCAAAACAAAAGCTTTAAAAAATCAAATCACCTGATAATTCATGCACACAGGAAACCAAATCACTTGATACATAACCAAGATAATGAATCAATTGGAGAATTTCTTGATATTAATTTCTACTGCGTAAGATTGTCAAGACGTGAAAGAGATGAGTCATCCAAAAAATATTTTACTGATATTGAAATGATCTGAACAATAACAAAAACCGTGCCGGTAGGACTTATACGGCGACAAGTCGCAGATTCGGAACAAGCACAGTAAACCTTTGACAACGATTTCTGTTAAAAACAACACTGACATGAATACGACACCGCCGTGATTACAATCAGTGATGGCCGACGCCGTCATGGTTAAGACTGGTGATGATCGGGGCCGCCGCCATCACCACCTCCATCACAATCGTTAAGCTTTGCTTCTCAATCACTATGTGTTTTGCGCTTTGCATTCAGTAGTTAGGGATTTGATTGTTTCATTTGTTTAGGGGAAATAATGTGAGACGTTAGATTTATTAAACGGATAAGATTAAGTGACAGCAGTGTTTTTTCGACAGCCGTAAATCTAAATCCGACTATCTCAGTTACATAACTATTCAGTAACCAAGCACTAGAAGTAAGTATCAACCGATAAAAACATATGAAATATTAAAAAAAATAAAAATAGATTACATTAAATTAAGTATCACTAACAAAAAACTAATAACTAGCAAATAATATATAATGATATAATAAATAAGTATTAACATCTATACATGCAGTTTTGGTCTAGTTTTTTGAAAAATAATACTAAATCTGATATGATTCAAGTGAATTTTATACAAGATCCCAAAACAGTAATAAATATTCAGTTTCATGCGGTTTTTAATTTTTTTTTTTTATCGATTTACTGTTTTTATGTAGATCAATGTAAATATGAACATTACTCCCTACAACCGTTGATTCTCCCTCCTTAATTAAAATATGATTATTGTCATGATCAATCTTTGAACTAGTTTTCTTTAGTGGGCCATCGAAGGTTTGACAAATCCAAGTAGCACCTTCTTTCCGCGAACTGAACTTTGTTTCTGGTGCTATGTCGATGTCCATGTGACTTTCGTGGCTTTTTCCTTCCTTACTCTCCTTTTTCTACGTGGGTTGCACTTAATATACATGCACAAGTACTTACAAATTAGAGAATATTGATACATAAAAACAGATGAAGAAATACGACAATTTAGTTGCCATCATCATTGTCTTCATGCTATATTGCTCTCTTCTCTCAGTCTTGTGCAGTTTGAATCAAATGAAACTATAATCAAAATGTTCAAATAACAAAATCGTAGACAGTACCAATTGAACAGTCCTGTTTATTTAAGTTTTGAAACATTGTTTTATATTGTAAAAGCTTCTTTGTCTACATTTTCTGGATGCTTCATCAAGTCCGTGTGATTCAACGTTTTTGCGCCGTCGATATTGAACGTGACCTTATATCTCTTTTCGTGAATTTATCTATCTAACTAATAGTAATAGATTGAGTGGGTTGTTCATGCCTTTACACTTTTACTTCAATGCATGACAATTATTTTAAAGGAAATGTTAAGATGTGTTCCATACCATGACCCTTATTTTAATAGGCAAGTTTTTATTAATTGCTAAAAGAAATACAGTTGAAGCACGAGGTGTGCATAAATTGGTAGATAGTAGCCAAAAATCCATCCATATGCAGCAGAACTTTTCAATAACCATGCTCCTATAAATCCAACTTTTTATTTTACATTTGGCCTTGCATCAATATCAGCATTACTATTATAACGGAGACAAAGGAATATGATTTTTTTTAATAATTAAATATATTTTAGATTTCCCTTCAAAAAAAGTGTATTTTATATTTAACTATCCTAATAATATTTATTTAACTACCTTAAAAGCGTTTATATCTCAAGGATTAGTAGAAACAGTAAAAGTTAGAATGTGATTCTCGATTGATAAGTATATTCATCTTATTTCGATACTTTTGGTCACTATAGCAACTATAGGTAAAGTTTTGATAGCAACATTTTTTTTTTATAACAAAAATAAAATATTTCAAGACAATATCAAAATACAAAATTAATGATGAGTTTCTAGATAACTTAGTTACTTAATTTTATAAAAAGAATCTAATTAAGGGAAGCATCATCAACTACACCGGCACTAATTGTCATTTTATCACCATCTATAATATTTTTTTGTCAAAAAAAATCACCATCTATAATATTTGAACCTCTCATTTATGTTGTACGATCAATTATGAATGGATATGACTCCTTTAAAAACAGGGTCAAGATTAACTTTCTTACATATAGATACTGTCGTTTTTGTTCCTTTGTACTTAAAATTATTGTCAAATTCTTTAACTTATGATTTATATATATTAGTTCATAAAATATATTTTATCTATTTTTATATTTTACCACCTCAAAAAATGTATGCTAGCTTCGTAACTCTTGATAGAACATTGAATTTGTCCAAAGAAAAAAAAAACATTGACATTGAATATGAATATCAAGGAGTTTTCCATGGTTTTTCATTTTCACCGATGAGCTACACTTTATTCTACGAGTAACGTTTGCATCTATACAACATCAATAAAAACTGTCTTGTAATATTCTGTGAGTTTTAGGTAGAGACAATGTAAATATTACGATTGGTTTGAACATCGAATTTTTCATGTATTTATTTAAGAGGTGAATTTTAAGTCAGTAGATTACTTGACAAAACAAAATATCTTGTCACATATAGAAATAAAAAATAAGATAAATAATTAAATCACATTATTTAATATCATCTTGTCGATTTCTATATAATTTTTTTTATGATGAGTGATAAAAAAAATCACTATATTTTCAACACTATTTAAAATACATTTTCTTATTAGATGAACTCAATAAGTTTCACCACTTTATCTATGTTTCATTTTTCAATGTAGAACCCACATTAATTTAACCAAGAGAAATAATATATGATCATTTTATGACAACTTTTGAGAATATTATCTTTCATACTTAAATCGTGTTTTTATCCTCTTTCTCTCTTTATTATTTGTCTTAAAAGTAATGGAAAAAAAATGTTATCCCAAAAATTCTCATAATGTAATGTTAAAAAGAATTTATCAAAAAAGTTTTTAATTTTCAAGCTTTTAAAAAGTAAAAAAGAGTTTTTGGAGAGTGTTTTAATCGGACTCTAAATGTTTTTTTTTGGTTCACATATTTTTTATCTGAAGTTATGCTCAAATAATTTTTTTATTTGATGATGAAAATTCCTATCTATCCACTGCAACGTCTCACTTCTTCAACAGACAAACAATTTGGCGCCACCTGTTTGAGTTTGATTTATTTGTTTTGAACCGTAAAAAATAAAGAATTACTTTGGGGACCTTGATTTGGGTTGAGTAGCAATGGTCAACCACGTTTACCATAAATACGATCATTCTCTTCTCTTCTCTTCCATTCGTTATACCTTTGAATGCGATACATTCACGCACCCTCTTCCAAAACACACAATTTCAATTTAATTACCAATAATAATACATAAACAAAACAAACTCTGTTATCTCTACTGAGTAGTGATATGGGTTCTTCTCCAAATTCAAAGCCTAAAATTGTTAGAGGCTCCGCTGGTTATATCCTCGAAGATGTTCCTCATTTAACAGATTACATTCCCGATTTACCAGTATGTCCTCCTCGTCGTCGTTCGAATAATTCTTCTCTTTATGCTTTTCTATTACGCCCTGTTAAAACCTGTTTCTTCTCTACCTAGCTTTTAGCTTATGTATCATTCATTCTATATATGTATTAAATTAAAGAAATGAAATATTGCATATTTGATCATTCTTCTTATTTTCTGTTTCGCAGACATATTCTAATCCATTGCAAGACAATCCTGCTTATTCAGTTGTCAAGTAAGTTTTTTTATTTTTTTTCTTCTTCTTCTTCTTACAATTTGCCTTTTCTAATTTATTTTTATTCGTAGTAATTTACGTTTAATTTCCTCTTGCCAGGCAATATTTCGTGCATATCGATGACAGTGTTCCTCAAAAGGTTATATTTTCTTTTATTTTGGGGTAAATTTTCAGTTATCTGAATCAATCTCTAACAAAATTACGTCCTTCATCATAACATGGTACTCCATATTATGACAGACAACAGATATCAACTTGGTGTGGTTTAAGTTCAATTGAATTTACGACCTCAAAAGATGCATCTTCAATGCCATGTTTATGCAGAAATTGTGAAGTGATGTATCATGTATATGACATTATCAAAGTGTATTAATCCAATTAAAACAAAACATATGTTGTCAAAACCAATCACGCCGTTAAAATCATATAATAAAACTCATTTGTTTAAAATGTATTAATGAACTTGTCCGTATTTTGTGTTTGACCGTACTTTGAGCATGACTACCTTCCATAAAAGGAACCTATTGGGAAAAAAATGTATTAATGAAATGTTATTATGACAGACAACAGATATCAACTTGGCGTGGTTTAAGTTCAATTGAAATTACGCACCTCAAAAGATCTTAAAACATTTTTCTTTAGGGCAATGCAATTTGAAACACTGGTCCACAGTTTTCTGATGAAAAGGTTCTGTTAACGTTGCTGGAATTATAGACACAATTACTTCAATTTATGTAATTTATTTCCCTCTTTGTTTAACAGATTATTGCTAACAAAGATAGTCCAAGAGGGATACATTTTCGGCGAGCTGGACCTCGTCAAAAGGTGTGTTTCCATGTGTGTGTTTATCTGTTTAGGTTCCTTCTTGTGCTTATTTTACAACAGTATAAAATTGTATATTCAGGTGTATTTTAAATCAGATGAAGTTCAGGCTGCCATTGTGACATGTGGAGGTTTATGTCCTGGTCTCAACACCGTTATTAGGGAGTTAGTATGTGGTTTATACCATATGTATGGCGTCAAGAAAGTATTAGGAATCAGTGTAAGTGATCTTTAAAGAAATTCATTTTCTCCTCTTGTTTGGCTTTCATACAATCAAGGACATAGGAATCAATGTAAAATATAATGCAATTATTAATGTAAATGCTCACAATTTTGTGTGTTTGTAAGTTTATTAGTCTCATAGACTAATAAAGATGTTGTGTTGTGATGTGAAGGGAGGATACAAGGGTTTCTATGCTCACAATACAATCTCCCTAACTCCTAAAACCGTAAACGATATACATAAGCGTGGGGGAACTATCCTTGGTTCATCGCGAGGTGGACATGACACCACTAAGATAGTTGACAGTATTCAAGATAGGGGAATCAATCAGGTCTATATTTCCTTCTATTTATAAGAACAGATAATATCACATTGTATACTATGCAGGACACCAGACTTATAAATTGGGTCAATTTCAGGTTTATATAATAGGAGGAGATGGAACTCAGAGGGGCGCTTATAGAATTTTTGAGGTATTAAACTTTTAGGCTTAGGAATATAAATGAATTTTTCATCAACATTCATTTGCTATCTATGAAATTAATTTCATAAAAAAAGCAATTTATTAACAACACTTTCCTGATTATCCTCATAGGAAATTAGAAACCGTGGTCTCAAGGTCGCAGTTGTAGGAATCCCAAAAACGATAGATAACGACATTCCGGTAATTTTTTTTACCTCTCCTCTTCCTATTTGTGGATTCCAACTCAAACTGTTTAAACCTGTTTCTTACTACCAGTTAGCATGGTTGACTTGTAGATGGTTTTCTGTTGTCTTTGGCTTAATAGGTTATTGACAAGTCCTTCGGCTTTGACACAGCTGTTGAGGAGGCTCAAAGAGCTATAAATGCAGCACATGTTGAAGCTGAAAGTGTTGAAAACGGAATAGGTGTTGTCAAGTTGATGGGCCGGTACAGTGGTAAGTTTTCTGATTGCTTGTAATGCCTCCACTTACCAGTTTTGTGTGCTTCAATCCCCTAGTAAATTAAAAGGAACACCTCGTTTAAAGAAATAATATAGAATATGGTCTCACAAAATAAACAGAGCCTAAGTTTTGGGCGCATGGTGCAGGATTTATTGCAATGTATGCTACCCTTGCGAATCGGGATGTGGACTGTTGCTTAATTCCGGAGACACCCTTTTTCCTTGAAGGTCCAGGTGGTCTTTTCGAATATACGGAGAGAAGGCTAAAAGAAAATGGCCACATGGTTATTGTGATTGCTGAAGGAGCAGGACAGGAACTTGTTACTGAGAGCATATCCATGCACAAGCAGCAGGATGCTTCTGGAAACAAACTTCTCCAAGATGTTGGGCTATGGATATCCCATAAGTTGAAGGTGTTGATTTTTTTTATTTTGTTTGTGCTGGTTACCTCAATGTGATCTTTAAAATGTATTATTATCATACTTCGTTTCTTTAATACAGATTGAAATTTGACATGTTTGCATCCTTACATTACATTCATTTCCATTTAGGCTATGATTACCGGCTAATGTGTTTAGTACATCGCCTATTTTCCCTGCCTATGCTAGTCTGCATATTTGAAAGAAATTTCAGCGTTCATTTTGATGAGTTTTAAAATGTTTTATGTTCTTTGTTTCTGATTTTCAAGTGAAGATTTCAATGTGAAACCTTACAAAAAGTTGCACTAAGGAAGCATTTCTATCTGCACATGGTTTATGAGAATCTCATATCACTTTATAAGTAGCTTGTGGTGGAAACATGATCACGGTTGATGTTGACAGGTTTCCCATAATGTTAGAAATTCTTACAAATAAGATCATCACAAAATGTGCTTTTTTTTCTCACGCGCTACTCTTTTGTAATTGAAGAATGTTTATGAATGTAATTTCTACTGCTTGTATTAAGCATTTTTAACATTTGATGTAGCAGGATTATTTTGCTAAACAGAAGACAATGGGTATAACTCTCAAATATATAGGTTGGTAAAATGCAAACTAAAGAATTATAACGTGTGTACTGGAAGAGACAATATCTGAAATATCAACTATTGCCCTTTTTTTTTCAAATCGACAGATCCTACCTATATGATTAGAGCTGTTCCAAGCAATGCTTCTGACAATGTGTACTGTACGCTTCTTGCTCAAAGTGCCGTTCATGGAGCAATGGCAGGCTACACTGGTTTTACTAGTGGGCTTGTGCATGGAAGACAAGCTTATATACCCTTTAATGTGAGTTTGTTAAAACTTGACTTTTTGTTATAAAATTAGTTTTTTAAGTTATGATGAGATAACAAGTCATTCTAAGTAGGATTAGGATATTATATAGCCTTACATTTTGTCTGCAAGGTCTTGTAGTCTTGCTTAACTCTCTCGGATGTTGGTTGCTTTGCGGTGCAGAGAATCACCGAAGGACAGAACACAGTAGTGATAACCGATCGAATGTGGGCTAGGCTTTTATCTTCAACAAATCAGCCCAGTTTTTTGATTGCTAAGACCGCCGTTGAAGAGAAGAAGAAGGAAGAAGAAGACGAAGATTCATTTAATCTGTAGGACCGGAATTGTTCATACAACCATTTTGTTAACAAAACAGTCGGCGGGTATTTATCGTTACACCTGTACATGTCATTACCATCATTTTGGCCTCGACCTTGTGTTGTAGCGGTAACTTGTAAATTATTATATATGATTAGTTAATTTTTTTGCCTTTCCACATCCATAAGATGTCCGTGGAGAGCTCAGCTCTACATGAGCAAGATGTATTCTTTTGTTATGTTGTCTCATTTGCTAATCATTTGAATTTGAAAGAATTCCGATTCATCTACAAACGACTTTTAGTTTCAATTTCGTATCCATGACTGGCCTAGTGGCAGATTTAACTTCAAGTATATATAACTTGCTCAATGTGGATGTTAGACAAATGAAACACACTTATGTGTACAAAGATGGAATTGTTTGAACTTGAAAATTACTCCAGCAGGTAGACACGTCTATAGAGAGTATTACATTGTTAAGTGAACATAGACTCCCACAAGTCAAAGTTATGTTTCCAGCTTGTTTTTATTTGCGTTGATGGTTTCAGTTTTCATGGTTAAGGACCCTTGTGTGGAAATTAAACTACTTCTAGAAATTAGAAAACGCGTACAACTCAGTCAATCTTAGAGCTTGTTTCCTACTTTTTTTTCATATTTAGTATATGTTTGGTTTCAAACATATTTTCTATTTCTATTCTTCATTTTTAAGCTAAATTACCAAATTTTCTCTGGTGCATGCTATACTTGACTATTTTGTATCAGAATTAATTTTATTTTCAAAACTCAGGTTAGACTGAAAGCAATAAAAATAGTTATTTCATTCAATTGAAAATTCTACTTAGACTCATTCATTAAACTTATTTTTAAGTAAAAAACTCAAGACATAAAAAACTTCTTTTTTAAAACTCAAATTTAAACTAAATCAGTTTTTCAAAATCAAATTTACACTTACTTTTTTTTCCAAGCAGTTATGCACTTACTGTCGGTGATCATAATGCTTGTATGTATCACATATAAATGTTTTTTTTTTATATAAAAGCATATAATGTTGTATTTGTGGCCATACCAACAAAAAAAAAAGGCAAATAATTAATAGTCATAGTCAACACAATCAAGCAGGAAGAAAATTATAAAAAATGAAATACGAACTTTTGTTTTATTCATAAAGAAAATTGGAGATAGACTGATGCAGTTTATATTCACTTGATTGTACACATAAAGCAGCAGTGACATGAAATTGTAACATAGAAATACATGAATTCTTCTTTTGTTTCCTTTGTATCTCTTACGATGTTTTATCCATCAGCTGAATAGGAGTCAGAATATTTGATTTGCTCGTCTCCACAATACAGCCATTCATGACCATTTCCTCCAACATAAAATGTACCTTTTCTAAATGAAACATGATATCTAGCTCACACTGCAAATTTAAGCAGACAAGAAATTTGAGAAACAAAAAATCAGTGTTTGATTAAAGCTAAGTTCAGAAGATGGAAGGAAGAAAAAATAGACATTATGGAAGTAATGTGAGGAGACATGTTACTTTCAATTTCAACAAACACAACTCAAAGACTCTAGTCACCACAGGACTTACCACGTTGCCAAAATGTCGATCCATGGTTTCGACTAAGAGATGGATGAATTCCAAAATAGCAAGTTCATTCTGCAAAATTGTCCACAGAAGGTAGAATGAACAATCATGTAGAAGCAGAATTGAAATGATATCATATTTATATACAATGAAAGTGGTACATGGGAAATTTCGCTGAAGCTGCAATGTTTAACAAGACTAAGAACTTCAGGTTTCTGAGTTTACAACAGAAAATTCTTTCGGTTTCTTTAGACAAGCAAGGCTAAGCCGATCACATTTGAATGAAGCCAAGACCGCTTGTCAGTAAGATCAAAACTAGACTATTTAACACAATCTGCTCATTTGAAATTAATCACCGCCTTTGTATACATGAACTAGAATGAGAAATATAGAAACAATGAATTACCTCGCCGTCATCAACTCCAACGAGGAAAAACAAAGATGCATAGCGCCTATATACAATTTTGTAGTTGCGATGCTCAACAAATGAACACTGTCCATGACAAAAATGCATCATGGTGAGCAGAAACAACAATAAGACAACTGAATCCCATATGTTTTTGGTATAAATTAACACGTCAATATGAGTAAGAGAAAGTTTAAAATCTCATAAAGGGAGGGTTGCAAACTTGAATCCAAAGATGCCCTAAGACTAGGGTTGAATAATAAACAATGATGAGGTCCATTTTAATTTCAATTCACTCACAGATCAACATGATTTGCGTACTTTTAATCTAATAAATTGCTACCTTG
>Ga0209282_1002871_pt1 | contig 10105 bp, 6 predicted proteins | sample Mtrugardesep15_FD_187529 | JGI IMG/M metagenome (GOLD analysis project Ga0209282, IMG submission 187529) | Root nodule microbial communities of legume samples collected from California, USA - M. trunc garden sep15 (SPAdes) (version 2) | ecosystem: Host-associated > Plants > Roots > Nodule...
TGTTAGAAGGTGTGGCTTGTTTAAGGTGCGGTTACATGGGTTTTTGGTAGGTTTGATGGTTATTTTGGAGAGGTTTTTCAACAATTTGGTACACGATTTGTTTATGCTATTGCGCAGGCGTTTAGACTTTGGTTTTTGGAGATGAATTCTTGGTTTGGTGTTTTGTTTTTATTTGTTTCGAGAGGCCTTAGTGGTGTGTGTTTTTGGTTTGTTTGTAGAAGTTTGTATTTGATACATAGGTGTTTGTTTGGGTGTTCCGCATATATACGGAACACTTTTTCTTTGTATGTCGCTTTTTAAGTCTCCTAGCCTAGCATTCCTTGTGCTTGTTAGGATTCTCTCTATTTTAAATAAATTCCATTTTAGCTTCTTCAAAAAAAAAAATTTTATCAAAAAAAGAAAATAAATGTGGTAAGTGGTTATATTTTAGGTAATTATAAATTTTTATATTTTTAAAGTTGTTATCCAGGAATATAAGTATATACTCATGAATACCTTAAAACCTATGAACCGTTTAGTGGATATTTGCACAGCTACGAAGTGGTCACCAATATCACATTTATTCAATACAGATACAGTACATACTATCCATGCACGAGAAAGTCTTACCTAGACACAAGCATTTAAACAAAATTTAAGCGCACACACATAAATCAAAAAAAATAAAAAAATAAATAAAATAGTCACATCAATCAATATCACATTAATCATTTTCTTTTTATTTTTTTTACTTTTATGTGTGTACCTAACATATCATATTTAGTGTTGTGCCTAACCAAGTATTTCTTTCCATGCACATGATATCTATGAGAAAGTCTTAGTTGGTCAAGTGACCAACACATTGCATTTGATCACAACCAACGAACACTTGACACCTCAGACATAGAGAAAGAGAAAATGGGATTAGAAAAAAACGCAAAAGACGGAAGATGGATGCCTGCCACCGAGGGAGAAGCAGTGTGCACCAATGACCACGTCGGACACGACGACAGAGATGGAGGCGGCGACATGATGGTCACGCTGGCAACGATGGTCATTTCGGAAACAACTAAGAATGTGTTTTAAAACGATGCTAACTCATGTTTTGAAACAATCATATGAGAAAATTATAAATATTAGGACCATAGGTACTTTGGGTGTTATAATTAAATAAGTTGTATCAAAGAGGTGCAACTAGGATTTATGGGGTGTAACTAGAAAAAAGAGGTCTTGTAATATTTCAAACTTTAGATGAATCGAGGAAAAGTACATAAAAATAGATGTATTTTCAAATTCTATACATTAAAAGATGTTAATAATTCAACATCCTAAACATGATTGATCCTAACCATGATTGATTCTATTGTACATAAATAAGACCACGTTGTATCATATCAAAGTTTTTTTTTCACCATATTTCCCCTAATTCACCTAATTTAATAGTAAGACTAATTGATCCAACAAATAAAAACAAGTTAAACTTGTGTACGATGCAACCTATTTCAGATTGCACAACAGATTTAAGCTGAAACCATATCTCTCATCACCGTCAGAAAAAAAGAAAAAAAAAACAATTCTCTCATGATTTTATGACACAACCAAACCAATGTTTTGTATGTTACATCTGTCCCACATGCCTAAAGGTGAAAGCGAATTAATCATATAGTTTGTGTACTATATGTATATGCTGTTTGATGCATGCTGAAGGTTCCAAAAAAGGAAGCCATATTGCAAGTTCAGACTGTTTGGACCACATGGTATGCTCCTCAAGAAACACATACCATCACACTATAAGATACTTTGTCTATTTTTGGTTATTGTTGATCTCTCTATACTCTATTTTAGGTAAAATTTGTAATTCTAATTTCTAAATTCTTACATAGCCAAATAAACAAATTCAGATGACTCTTGTGACCTGTCTATTTTAGTATAACTATTACACAAGCAACATAATCATGCCCATTTGAAACATAACGTCTTACAACTACACTTTTTTGAGTGTTTTCTTATTTGGTCATAGGATCAAATCTGGGCCAGTGCAAGAATTTTACCGTGAAAGAAAATTAAAATACAAATCACACCTAAAATATAGGCTGTGCCTGTGTCAATTGTGCACGAGTGAGGTAAGTGGTGTATCAAAGGACGGATGCACATGTAGTGTGTCAAGCCTCGTACCATATCTTTCGGACTATAAAAGCCTCGCATAATCACTTATCAAGGTTAAGGAGGACCTCGATACTTCAGCATCTTATACCTTGATTTTGGGTCCCCAACTTGAGTCTTTTAGTTTGGATAAAGAGGACATCGACGCCTAAGCAAGATGGCTTCGACAAAGCTAGGTCCCCCGTGGAGCTCTTCAGCACGTATGAGGAGGATCGTGGTTCTTCAGCGAAAGACCTCAGGCGTGTTAGCCAAATCAAATAAGTACACATCCTTGTACCTGTACAAGAACTTTTAAAGTCACACATGCGACGAAATGTTGACATGAGTTTAAAACTCATTACGACGTTTATATCTCTTTATAAATGGAACAATATCACCGGTCTCAACTAACCTTGCAAATTAACACACCGCAAACAATTATGCTTGCAAGTTGAACCCTCATGTCAACACAATCAATCATATGCGGGACTACTGTTTTAAAGTGAATTTTTGGAGTGGGTTTAAGTGCTCAAAATTATTAGAGACCTGCATTTGTATAAATTGTAAACCAATCTGCTAGCATACTGATTACATAAAGTGTCTGACTCTGATCGGCTGAAATAGGCCACCACAATTTTTGCATCAATTAATTATTTACTCAAGCATACATATCGAAATATGGAAGAAGATGAAGCTGACATGTCACATGTCTAGAGTCAACAAATTCTTAATTCACGCAATATATTTAAATGTTGTGCATGCAATTTTTTTAATGGAAGTAGTTAATAAGGCTAACGGTATAAACAAAATGACCAATTAAAACATGAAAAAATTGTCCCGTGAACATAACCCAGTTGATAGGGACAATGCATTGTTATATACAGAACGGAGGCCGGAGTTTGAACTTCGAACACCCACTTATTCGACTATCAAAGATGAATTCTAGCCACTAGGCTATTTGACAAAAAAAATAAAACTTAAAAACTGCATGTGAGTAATTTTGTCTTTGAAATATGAAGACAGCAGAGTGATAATTAGCATTTGCCTGTTTAGGAATATCAACTTGTTTAGATACATAAAAATACATTATATTGATCTGTCCACATTCCCCTTTCTGTCTCTTCAATTCAAATTGTTAAGTCAAAGAATTGAACTTTTATATGTGTGTATATATATCAATATTCCCCCCCTTAAGTCTAAAATGTAATTTCCATATTACATAAAAAAATATATCATAAAAGATAAGAAAAAGGAACACCTCAAAAAGGAACTCCTTGCTCTTACCTTTTCTCAATTTAATTTTTTTTCTTCAATAGTTCAGTGACATTCTGGTGGTAGGACTTTGTATCTAGTTCTATCATTACAATAAGAATAAAACATGAGTTTTCTTCTTGCCCAATCCATAGCTCCTATCTGTTGTTGTGATAGCTTAGTAAACTCTGCTCCATCAACAGGGTCTATTCCTGAAGGATTTGACTTAGAACATGAAGAAATTGGTGCTTTTGGATCATTTATGCAACCACTCAATTCCATTTCAGCAAGTGAAACAACAAATGGTCCATATTTATAGTTAACAGGGTATTTTCCTCCATGTGTAGCCCATTCTGAACCATCCCATATTGTTGCATATAATGACATTGGTTTCAATGGATAAATAAAAGAGGGTGCGTTTTTGTGTATGAATTCTCTCACTGGAATATTGTCAACAAAGAAGCTACAAAGTCAAAAAAAAAAAAAAAATTTATCAGGCGCCGGTTCAACGGTAAAAATTTGAACTAGTAATGATAACATACAAAATTTAAATCTCTTTTGAGATAATTATAAAATGGTCATTAATGTCACTTTAATTAAGACTCCTCTCAGATTTTGAATATATGCAAAAAGTCAAATATCTAATTTAAATTTGGACCGAATACATTTAACTTTGTTCATATATACTTGAGATCGAAGGGAGAGTAAGAATTCCCCCCATGGTTTCAAATTGCAATTGTTGCAGTTAAGCTGCGTTACATCCGATACGGTAAAAGTTACAATTGTGACATTGTTGCAAAGGCTTCAAAATCCGTTATCTTGGGACCGTAGACCACAATTTAAAACCATGTTTTCTTCCTATCCCAATTTTTTCTTAAAAAAAATCCCAAAAAGGAAAGAAGAATATTTATAATTTTGTCCTTGCTCGATTATATAATGACGCTATTTTTTAAAATTGAAAGTCTTACACTGTGTGATAACTGTTCCACAAGATGCTATAATAATGGTGCTGCTGTGTTGGATCAAACCAGAGATAGAATTTCTCTTCTCTTCCTGTTCTGACACTTCCATTGGCATAGACATTTGTTTGAATAACCCAATCATTTCTCTTATCATGACCAAGTAGTTCAATATCTATCTCATCATGGTTGTGAGGAAATTTATCTGCATTTGACAACTGGTAATTTTCTCCAGTTAAATACAATTTTTTCACATATCATAACCTCAAAGATAAATAAATCAGTATAATCTCTATTCATAGGAATAATTTTTTTTTTTTAACAAGCCAAAATGAGAACAGAAAATGTATTCTAAAACCATATATCATATCATATATAATATATTTTTGTTTGTAAAGATTCATAAGCAAATTAAAGAATAATGCTAGCTTACATAAAAAGCAACTACAACTCCAGGTGACAAACCAGCTGGTAATTTGATTGCAGCACTAAAGAATCCATAGGAGTATCTATTTTGTGATACCAAGCCAGAGCCTAAAAGAACACATTTTATAAATTAATGAACAAAGAAATTGAAATAAGTTAATTTCATTGGTAAAAGTGGTTTTCATATAAACCTGAAATTTTGTCAAGAGCTAGGGTGGCCATGGACCCATTACTAAAAAACTTGACATTTGAGGCTCCAAAAGCATTAGAAAAAGCACTTTCAATTGGGACATGAGGGAAAGAATTGGTTATGTGTGTGACACTTGGAGGTGAATAAGGCCTACTGTGTGAAGAAACCAATGCTGTTAAGGAAAATATTAGTAGAAATGAGAAGGGTAGGTTTTGATGCAAATGAGTCATGTTTATTTAGGACACAAGATGATGAGAAAATTAACATTGAAGATTAGGTATATATATTGTGGTTGGTTTGTTTAATGGGGTTCATATATTTCATAATCTTTTCTTAGTTGTTTTCTAGCTGGCCAATGTCTACTTGGCTTTCTCTTTCAATCTATAGTGATTCCTCCATCACTTATTTTAAGACTCACTTTTGAAATCTTTATGTCCCTTAGTATAGGATATTCTTTTTCAAAATTTCACATGGTTAATAATTTCTTTACAAAAATATTATTTTTTCTCTCTCTCTTACCCTCGGATTTTAAAGAAAATGAGACAAATGTAATATGTAGTTCGATAATGAAGTAAATAAAGTTTAATCAATTATTGTTTTAATCAGAATTTTATTTGGAGTCTCTTGAATAATTCGTCTTTAATTGAAACTAATTTAACCATTTGAATTTAATTTAATTTTCAATAGAGAAACGTAAATTTGTTTCTCTAGAATCATATTTATAACTGTAAAGGTAATTATGAAAAAAGAATTAACATATTTATTTTTATAACTGTATTTTTATTAACACTCGTAAAGTTTATAAGTTGACCTTATAATAAAGGAGGGAGGAAATATATTTTTTGGTGGGTGTCTTGGATCTTAATGGCAACATTCCAAAGTGTCATGTGCAAGGTGATTTCTTGGTTTGGCAGGGTTTGTGTAGTGGGGCTGGCCTAAAGTTAGAGGTATGGAATAGAATGGACGTTTAGTTAATGTTCGATGGGCAGTCTCAATCTTCCTTGCATGGTTGTAATGTCCATTACATGTCTCGTTCGTTAATTGTAGCTGTAATCCTATTGGGAACAACTAATACAGTTTGAAACGTGTACAATTTGATTTTGACTGGCAAAAAATTAGCACGGTGAAAGATTAAGATAAAATAAATTAGCACTTTGTTTTTATTTCCATTTTTAACATTATTCATTTTCTCTAATAGTTGTATACTCATCGATAAGAGTTTGACCTTAAATCTTTATGTAACAGAGTTTGAATATATCGCCATTGGCTGTAAAATGAAAATGATTATTATTATTTATTAAAAAAAATGATTACTATTATCACATTAATTTATAATAGTTTCCACATTCCCTTTATTTTTTCTTAAAATAAAATATCTATATGACACCAATATTTAGGTGACCATTCCAATTAATATGTTGTTTTTATAAACTACAAGGACTTTCCTGTCTTTTAATAATTGTCTCTTTAGCTAAATAAAATTTAAATTTACTCATTCAAGCAGTCTTAGATTTCTTAACGTGTTTTGAAAAATTATAACTATTTTGTTTCTAATATCATGTTTCTTTATGGTTTGAAGTTAGGGCATCAAATTTAGAGGCTTTGAATTTTAATGATATATTAAGAAAAAAACAATACTTATTTTTTGTAGAGGAGAAAAAAACAATACTTGGTTTGTGGGAATTAATATGCGTATATACTTCTACTTTTGAAATGGAATGTGTGGTATACTCTATATAGGGTAACAAATTTTGGGTGGTTGAATTGAAATGGCATAGAAATACCCTTTCACACGGACCAAGCAATCTTAAATGCCCTAGTAATTTCAGCTTAAATGGCTAAGCTGAAAATGGTTAAGAGGTGGGTAAAGCATGGTTATATAGATTAATCAAGCGAATCAAAATGAGGAATCTACAACTTTAATTAATTAACGATATAACATAAAGCTAATTATATAAATGCATGCTAAGCAGAAGATGTTAAGTATCTTTATGCATGAAAATGACCAAATCTGACAGGAGTAACTTAGCTGGCAAACAGAGGAATCAGATGCAACTAAACATCACAAGACATATCAGATCCATGTTGATTTTGTATTTTTCTTTATCAATCAATTTTCTATTAGGAAAAAAAAAAGGTTTTATGCATATGATGCATCATATTAAGAAAAAGGACGTGCAACTTGATGGTGGTCACAAGGATATTTATGGCATGGAATAACTTTTTTTGCTATAGCACTAAATTGCTGACTGAATCTTAAATATATGTGAAAGAAAACAAGGGAGAGATAGAGATGACATTGACAATATGCAAGGAGGACCAGTGTGTGTACATGGAAAAGGTATATGTAGAACCAAGCCATGTCTCCAGACTCCAACTATTGGAATTTTGTGATATTGAGTTCGAGCACAATGTATAGATTTATTACATATGAAAAATTAAGGGTGTGTAGGAGGGCCATAAGTTATTTTGATGTTATTTCTGATTTTGATCCCTTGTGAGACACCCATAGTCAATGTAGTTTTTAAACGTATCGAAATTGCAAATATAAAAACAAATTTGAAGATTGAATTGTTCAATGAAAAACATATTCAATAATTAAATAGAATTCCTGGAAACATATTTAATGACCAAAGTGGTTAATGAAAGAGATATTAGTAGGTGTTCCAATTTTGATACATATAAAGATTATCATGATAACTCCTCACACCTTCAATGATTAAAATGATCGTTTACATGATTGTAAAAAATGATTTGATATTCAATAATTCAAAGATTAATTTTTAAAGATTTCTGAAAAAGCAAAAAGAAAAATGGAAAGAAAAAAAAAACCAAAATTAATATTCTTTAATTTAAATTAATAAAAATCAAAATTTAATATAAATTATTTAAAATATTTTTTTTGGAAAAAACTAATAAAAATATTTTTACATATGAAGTAGTTTTTAGATTTTTTTAAACAATTTGTAACATACAATCATAAAAATAATTATTTTAACTGAAAAAATGAATTTTGTTTTAAACAAGACTGTAGTAGACGGGCTATAGTCTTTTTGTTTCTGAATTTTGCTCTTCTTACTTTTAAAATTGCTCATTTACACCTGAAATTTACTGGATTAACCCCGGCGGCCGCTCAATACCAACGACAGTTCACTGTAGCTGACCCCACGGTAGTTAACTATCGCTCATACCGAACAACAATTAACTGCCGCCAAATTCTTTTTTAGAACAAAACAGACAGAAGCAGAAACCATTGTGTATCATTAGAGAAGAAATCAAAATTTCTCCCTCCAAACTCGAAATTCATCAAACTCAATCAAATCAACTTCAACTACAAGTAAGTGTTTATGATCCTTTTGCATTGGGTTTTTTTTTTTTTTTAAAATGTTAGATTTTTTTGATAAAAGTTGTGAAATGTTAGGTTTTTAGGGTTGATGAAATTGTTAAATTTTTTGGATGTTAATGATCAAATTACATAGTAATTGGAATGTGAATGTTAATTATAGTAAGTTTAGGTGCAATGTGGTAGTTTAGAGATTTAAATAACACAATGAACAGATAATGTAGAGATTGAAATCCAAGTGTTTGATAAAATGTCTCAATGAAAAATTGATTTTGTTTTATGTTGTGTAGATATGTCTGGTAGTTCAAACAGACAAAGACTTGGTAACGAGACCATGACCAACAGTGCACGCTAGGAGTGAATTGCACATAACCCACCTAAAAGGGGACACGGGCGTAGGAATGGCCAGAAGGGGACCTCACAGACTGGTGCGTCCTAGATACTGGACCCTAGCCAACACTATGAGGAGGACCTGTACTATCAGGCTGCTCATGAGAACCACACACAACCTGAGGAGCACTATGATGAGCCACACCACGACGAGGAGGCTGAGCCTGAGTACCACGGGGCATCATAGGCTCCACCCGCACCAGATTTTTTCCCGGGGGCCCGCATGACTTGTCGCTTCTACTGTCATTTAGTACACATGTCGCCTACAGGCTTTTGATCGACATCGAAGTAATTTTAATTGTTTTTCTTTATGATTGAAATGTTGAATTTAATTATTATATTTTTAACGGTTCAAATGTAAAATGAAATGTTTGTTTTAATTATTGTATTTTTAACGGCTAAAATGTTATATTGAAATGTTGGATTTAATTATTATATTTTTAACGGTTTAAATGTTAAATTGAAATGTTTATTTTAATTATTGTATTTTTAACCGTTCAAATGTTATATTGAAATTTATATTTTAGTTAGTCAAATGTTCATATTTTTAATGGTTTGTTGTTTGTTTTCTTTTTTGTATTTCAGTTTCAGACGTTGCATTATGTGAAGCCTGTATCACACATTGAAATTTCTAGACTAGGCTTAATGCTTCCGGTCTTGCCCCCTACTTTAGACCAGGTTTGTTAGCGTCAAGAGTACCCTTATTACCGTATTGTCAGAGAGGTGACATAAGAAGACCAACAACTTTTATGTACACGTCAGGGAGATGACCGTCACACTCGAAGATGTGGCGTGTCTTCTACACATCCCCATCAAAGGGAAGTTGGTGACACACACTGACCGGATTACTTATGAGTATGGTATTGAGTTGTTAGTGAATCTATTGGGTTTAACTGTGTGATGGTTACGAGAACAAGAGATATATTTATAGACAGGTTATAGAACGAGATATGAAATTATTTTATTTGTGTTAATTTTTTTTTTTTTTTTTTTGAGAAAGTATATTTTATTTTATTTATTATAAAAGAATATTTACTTTTATTTTATATATAGACAAGGGTTATAGAATGAGATGTGACACTATTGTATTTGTGATATAAGATTCATTTATTTTTTTGTAAAAAAAAATGTTTTATTTTATTTTATAGACAAAGGTTAGATGTAAAATTTGTGTTAAAATATTTATTTATTTTTTTATAAAAGAAGATTTACTTTTATTTTATAGACAGAGATTATAGCATGAGATGTGGTATTATTTTATTTGTGTTAAAAAATTCTTTTATAAATAAATATTTAATTTTATAGACAGAGTTATAGCATGAGTTGTGATTTTTTTTTTTGTTAAGTAATATAGTGGATAGAAATTCCAACTCATTTGGGCCGGCATAAACAACGGTAAAGTATCAATTCTTTACTTTCGTGAAG
>Ga0209282_1002872_pt1 | contig 10104 bp, 3 predicted proteins | sample Mtrugardesep15_FD_187529 | JGI IMG/M metagenome (GOLD analysis project Ga0209282, IMG submission 187529) | Root nodule microbial communities of legume samples collected from California, USA - M. trunc garden sep15 (SPAdes) (version 2) | ecosystem: Host-associated > Plants > Roots > Nodule...
ACTTCAGTCCACATTGAAACTTGTATTAACTACTATTAAGTTAACCTATATTTTCTCATTTAAAGAATTCAATTTGAACTTGCAGAATTTCAGAAGCTGGTATGTAACAGAGAGAGATTTGTATAATCCATTAAATTTAAAACTAACGGATATGCAATGACCAATGTCTAATTATTAGTTCAATATATTGCTTGATGTACTTGAATTTGAAGTTTTATATGCATTGTAACTCAACTAAGTTGAGGTTTGAATCATGCCTTACAAAATGCCATTGTGGTGCTACTGTGAAGATAATTGCTCATAAAATAATTTGTTATATGCTACAAGCAGTGATTCTTCTGAATTTCGAGGTGCTAATGATGGCTTTCCAGGTTTATGGAATGCAAGGATCGAAACAACCGCAGTGCTATAATGTTACCATATTCGTTCCTGCCCTCAATGGCCGCAAAAAAGCTAAGAGATGCTGCAGAAAAGGTTCATTTCATTCATAACCTCTTTCAGTTCTTAACATTCACATGTAGAGTTAATACAATTTGATATTGGATTTTAAATCTATTTCTTCGAGCATATAATTGTTATAATGTTAATATTTTTTGCTCTTCTATATTGGAGTTGAAAATATTATATCAACAAGAACCTGAATGAGTTATTTCAATGGGGGTAGACTAGAGGAAATATTTTAAGCTTGATACAACTAAAACCACTAGGTAAAGAAAAAAAATAACGAAGCAATATAATATGAGCTTCACAAAACATGGCTGGCTGAAAAGGTAAATGAAGGTTGTTGGAGACATTAGAGAGGTGCATATTGCTAGAAAGACAATGTAGTACCTAGTAGTGTTAAGGCCTTTGGCGGGCCTTTTAGAGATCCTGCTTGAAGATGAATTGCAGGTTTTGTTTGGAAGATTGGTAATGTGAAGTCTTGTTTTGTTAATTGGGGGGAATACACTCTGCCTTAGTTATGGCTTGGCAGAGAGGATTTCCCAAGTTCTGGCTTGAGTGTGATTCTTTGGGTGCTGTTAACTTTGGTTCACAAAGGACTGCCTTGATTGTATCCCTGCCACCTGATTGTCATGGCCATCCAATGTCAGATCAAACGGAAGTGGGGGACACTAGTATTATGTAAGGAAATATGCTTGCGGTCTGGATAGCTAATCCTGGCCATGATTTTGAGTTGGGGTTGCCCTTCCTAGCTTCTCATTGGTAGCAAGTCTGTGTTTTGGCATTACTTTGTAGGAGCTTCCTGCCATCATTTTGTTGCTGCCTTTTTGGCCGCATGAGAATCAAGATTAGAAAAGAAAAAATACAAGCTTCCCAAAAAATTATCTGTTTTCTACATTACATGGATCCAAGATATTATGTAATATGTTCTTGAGTTCCTCAATTTCCTTTCTGTAAGCTAGCATTGGTAGTTGAGATAGAATCAATTACCAAATGGATAAAAACTTGGAACATAATTGAAGAAACTTATCTTTTTATCCAATAGATGACTCTGCTCTAATTATTCTCCACATTTCAGAACTTCAAATTTTGACTGTAATATGCTTGACATGTTAAAAGTGTGGCATTACAATTGAATAATCTATCTTTGTTACACACTTCAATTTCTGATGAAACACTGGCTCACAGATCAAAGCTCTACTTGGTGATTATGATGCCATCCATGTTCGTCGTGGGGATAAAATAAAAACCAGGAAGGACAGGTTCGGTGTGGCAAGGACCCTGCATCCACATCTTGATAGGGATACCCGCCCTGAGTTTATTCTTTGTCGAATAGCAAAGTGGGTCGCACCTGGAAGAACCTTGTTTATTGCTTCAAATGAAAGGACTCCAGGATTTTTTTCGCCGCTTTCTGTCAGGTAACTGTTTTCATGTTCACATCGAGGGTGAGGAGATAGTTCCTAGAAATATACACAGTGATTTTGTTTGACAGCACAAAGCTTGTTTAGTAGTTTGGTAGTAATTGAAACATTCAATGATTTTCTTTGACAGCATAAAGCATGTTTATTAGTTTGATAGTAATTGAAACATTTGCTTAATTTTTTATGAAACTGAAGAACTGATTTTGTTTATGCAGTGGTTTGTCAATTTTAACTAAATGTTTGGTGGTTTCATTTGAAAATGCAATAAATGTAGTATGCTAATATTCATTTCATTGTATCCTTGTTGAACCAAGACAACACTTCACATTTTTAAGTCGCAATCTTATTCCCTCTGCTAGTTTTATTTTATCATGTCCTTTCTGTTTTTTGTTAGACTATTTATGGTTTGCTATTAGATTTTAAGGCTAATGATCACTTGATCATATATTCTTAGAAATTATGTAACTGTGACACTGGTATGCTTTAGTTTTTGAAGGAAACTATCAGCTGGCATCAAATGCTGACTTTATGCTCTTGATGATTCAAATTTGCAGGTATAAATTGGCATATTCGTCAAACTATAGCCATATGTTGGATCCAGTGATTGAGAATAACTACCAATTATTCATGATTGAGAGGCTTATAATGATGGGTGCTAAAACGCTTATTAGAACGTTCAAGGAAGACGAGACAGATCTTAGCCTTTCGGATGACCCAAAAAAGAATACTAAAAAGTGGCAGATACCTGTTTACAATGTGGACGAAACTTGCTGAGACATGTTTATGCCTACTATTAGCATGCAATTCACATGACATTAAAAAGAACTTTCTATGGCCGAAAGAAATCCTTAGGAAGAAATTCTCGTTAGGTGAAACATGAGAACATGATTAATTTGTGTTGTAAATTGTGATGTTAGCTACAGTCAAAATTTAATTAATTCATTACATGTATGTACTTGTCTCACTGTAAAGCTAAAGTGAAGTGACCACTAATTTTATATGTTGGGAACTAGTTTGTATGTACGGTGTCTCTTGTTACAATCACGGGCTTTATATGTGCACTCTTCATCCTATCCAGCACTTCAATTGTTTTTAATTTACCTTTTATAGTGAAAGCTATGGTATTTAGAAACAAATAATAGAATTGACTACCATCAGAATCAAGATCAGAATGTGAAAAAAATAGTAGAATTAAATCGGAATCTATATTATATTAATCACAAAAGTAACTAAATTTGATGCAAGACAAGTGAATTTTTTTGTGTAACCAAAAAAAAAAAAGATAAGTGGATTTTCACTTAATGAGGAATTGACTACCATCAATTTCATATCATCGATTAAGTTGCTGTATATCCTTTAATAAAAAAAAAACTTAGTTGCTGTATAAGTATCAACATGTTACATCATCAAAAACCAACCATATAGGTGAGAAAATTATCATACATTTTTAAAACTAATACATTTAAGCAAGTTTAATTAGTGATATACATGATTTTTCTTTCGCTTGTTGTAATCCAAAACAGTATGAAGCAGATAATGGACATAGAAGGTTGAACACTATGATCACTTTCAAATGTATACAAATACAACTACGGGTTCCACACAATTTATGTAGTGTGTAAGCAGCAGGTTGCAGCTAGACACTGAGTAAGATAATTCAAATGTTTTTTTAGACACTTTATTCTTACCTAATGTATGTTTAGATCAATGAAATCTACAATACATTTTAAGTTTCAAGGTGAAAGCGAAGTAAAAGCTTAACATAGTTAAATTTTTTCCCTTTCAGTCACACAAACGAACAAAACAAAATCCATGTCTTAGCTCTGATACAGGCAAACAAGTCTGTCCAGCAAAATCATCTGTTGTCATATCCTTCCATTTGATCTGGAGCAAAGCAAGCTCCAGAATGGTCAATCGGATTTCGAACTCTTTGTCCAAAATAGAATACTATTGTTTTCTTCTTTACACAATCAGCTCCCACTCCAACAATACAAACCTGTTACACAATTTTATACAATTTGATCAAACTATAAGATAAATGTACATGATCAGCCAAATGAATTTACAAAACGTGTAGACAAGAATTATGCAATTAAGTACTGAGTGACCTTTGTGAAAAAGGATACCTGCATGTTTAATGCAACCATCTGAGCTCCATGCATCCACCCGATTAACTAAATATAATTTGACGAAGTAATGCATGTACCTTTCAATACACTTTCAGTATATTCAGCTGACTGCAATGTGTTTTACTACATTTTCATTACAAATATCTATAGACATTTCAATATCGTATTGATATTTGAATAAAGTACATATTCAATGTATTATGTATGTACATACATATTATTAATTTATTTTTAACGACAAGTTGTGCGTATGTACATATTATTATTAGAATTATTTGAAAAAATAGAGATCAAAATTAATTTTAAATTAGGGGTAAGGTGGTAAAACAGATTACAGGCTTCAGCCACCTCATTGAAGCTCATCCTGGATTTCAACCAACAATTGATACTACAACCAATTCCTCGCTGCTTCTATTTATATACACTCTATCACTCGTGAACCTTTAACCTGGCCGATGGCCGATGGCTGATGTGGGACAAATACAAGTCCCAGTTTCAACTTTCAATACACGCGAATCTCAAAATACGTATGCTTCTAAATCTAATCACCCAAACTGAGCACAATAAAATTACGACACTTGATAAACTATAGCAACAAATTATTTATTAATTATATATATATGATTTCGAAGATTCAATCTTGTATGTTAGTATAGTTTAAAAAACTCTTGTGATATGATAAGAAAGAATCATGAAGCAAAAATGAAGTAAAAACTAAAAACTTCGCTTCATCATTCATAGTAACTTTGTTGAATGATTTGGGAATTCAAGCTGAAGTTTTACATGATAAGTTATAGCTTCATCACTTTTCTGTTCATCTGTTTGCGTAAAATCTGCAACACCATGAACAAATGCAAACGAACCTGTTCCTCCTACAACCCTGAATTCTTCTCTGTCTTTATGAGCAACTTTGATTGCTTGCACACTCAAGCTACCTGAATGATCTGGAGTATCAAAAGTGAGATACAAAACATTGAATTCTGATTGTTGAAACTGTTCCACAGGGATTATGAAACCTTGTGCTTTTCCTACAACCTTTGAAGTGTTTTCTGGTCCTTCGGTAAGTACGCGGTGAAAGACGAATGCACCGGCATCTTCTCTTGGTATAGCATGTGTATTTGAGGTTGTTATGTTTTGAGGTTGTTGAATGTAAAGAGATAGATCAAGCCATGGTCTTGAATGGATCTTTTTATGTGAAACAGGTGATACCAAAGCCAAAACAATCACTGCTATTGTTGCTAGAGAAACTGCAGTAAAAAATATGATCCTTGACAACATTATGTGGTGTTTTTAACTTAAGCAGAGAGAATTTAAGATTTTTGTTCTTTATTATGAGATGTGAGAGATCAAATCACTACACTTTTTTTCCTTTTATAAATTGAATGTTTCATCATGTTTAATTCAAAAGTTGTTAGCTACCTAAACCATTTAGCATTTCATTACCTAAACCATTATAATTTGAACATTTGTTTTCAATATCATTGGATTGAGATCAACTAGAACACCAAATTCAATTAAAAAAGCATTATAATAGTTGAAGTCTATAGGGACAATTTCTTAGTCACTATCAACATGTACCAATTGCATGTTGTAAGTTCTTGCCAAAAGGACTACACGAAAGGAGTAAATTAATATCGAATTTGAAGGCAATTAGTGTATATCTAGGAAAGATTCCCACAACAAAGTAATGTAATTTAGACCCACAATAACATGCATCGTCCTTACTCATGATTTTTTTCTTACAAAAATGGCCACAACAAGCATAGTCCTTATGCCTTTTTTCTTTTTTAAAACACAAAAAGGACAATGCATAGTGAGATTGACATTGAAAGCACAACTACTTGCATTGCAGTATCAAGGTGATCATAAAACGCCACAACAAATGGATGAAATGAATATCGTGAGCTTATTGAATTGAATGAACTATTGATTGGTAAGTAGTCAGTACTATAGCAAGTACACAAGAACGTGCACATAATAACATGGAAGTACCATTCTTGCTCAATGAGACTTATTTTCTAATTAGTTTTTTTTGTTGGCTTATCTCTTTATTAGCCCCAGTCAATATTATAAATAAAAAATTATTTTTTATGTTCATTGAATAACTGATGTATATTGTCTATAATTTATAGACTAGATATATTTGTTATTCAATGAACTTAAAAAGTGATTTTTTGCCTATCATAATAATTGGATAAAGTATCTAATAAGTTCGAAACAACGTATAATTCTTTTAAGGAATATCATATTTTATTTTTATAAGTTCATCCAAAAGTTTATGTAATTTAGAAATTGAATAAATCCAAGCAACCTCTTAAAAATATCTTACAATACAAAGAAATTACGTTGGGATATTGGCTTTACATTTTTTTTGACAAACGATATTGGCTTTATATATCATCCAAATTCTCCTTATAATTTAAATTCTCATTTAATCCAAATTCTTATGGTGAAATTGATAGTTGATTTTGATCATCAAGTAAAAGTCCTTGGCATGTTAAATAACTTTTAGTCAACTAAACACTATGTTGGTCTTATTCCTAGACCTTATTATAAGAGAACTATCAACCATTCCAATTGGACACTAAAACTGATCGTTAGTTGAGTTGTTTATAGTTAGTTACATTTGGAGGAAAAATAACAAGCTTTTATAAATTACTTATTATCATTGTGTTTTGTAATTAAAAAATTCTTTCTCCTGATAACAAGTCCTATGATTTTTACATCAACTTGTTAAACGAAAAAGTCAATGACTTATATTTCTACCTGATTTTTTTATTGTGTGCAATTGGATTTATTTGAGCATTTTGATGCTAAGACTCCGTTAAGAGAATTTTGGTGGGTTTAATGTAACGTAAACACTAGAGCTCCATTCATGTTTAATTGCATAATATATATGTTGTTTTGGAAATTAAGATATAGAATAGAACCATTTTATCATGAACGATACAATTGTTTGATTTGCCACCGCAGTTGTTGAAGAATTTTGTTTATTATCCAATACTTGTATAGAGGAAGAAAGGCTAAGTATGTTTTTTAAATAAAAATGAAATCACACAAAGTAATATATATCCTTCCCTACAGTAGTGTACTGCACCAGTGCGCTGTGCAGATGCATATATTCTGTTATCCTTGAAAGGTTTATTCTTATTAATTAACAAAATAACATGTCCTTTCAAAAATATTGAATAAATAATTCCTTTCAAAGATATATAGCATCATGCACCAATGTTCCATAGTTCCGGAACCAGTCAAAAGTTGTGAAGATATATACTATTAGCCCATTTTTTTATTCATTTTTTCTACTTCTTCCCAACTATATATTCGAGAGAGACCCAGAACAGAACCTTATATTGGCAATCAGGGTGGTGGTGGTGGTACCACCCCAACCAATAATCAACAACAATTAACCAGGGAAGGAAGAATCATACTATACCCAAAAAGGAAAGTCCAAAAGGTTCCAACATACATAGCCTCAAACTGTACAGACCAGCTGCCTAAATTCTTTCTTATTGCTAGTAGATATAGTCTTTGATTCGATGTGGGCCTAAATTCAGGCCAACTATGGAAATAAATTTTGGGGATATGGATGTTCTCCCACAAAATTTCTCTACATTTTTCTAAAAATATCTCATTTATAATTATAAATCACTTAATTATTTTTGCGAGTGAAGTTCCATTTTAGTTAATGACAAAATTATGAGACTAAGTTTGGTCTCTCACAATAAATAATGCAACTTTTAGTCATTCACGATAAATAGTTTCTTTTATTGTTTTGTTTTCATCTATGTGTAAGTCCGTTTTGTGTCATTATATTAGTTGTGTGTGATGTGATCAAATTAAGAGACAATATGGTCATTGGCTATTCCATACTGGACCAATGCATATTTCCTCAATAGACCGAGAGTAATCTCAAGTCACTAGCACTCACATGGACTTGCCCTAAATCTATTAAATCAAGGCCGCATAAACTAGTCTAGACCACTGATACCGGATACAAGGCTAGCTTGTCCTGATCTGCCATTGGGGAATCGAATCAATGAGTATTAAAGAGGATTAATGATTGTTTTGTTGTCCAAGACATTGTCCACATGCAACTTTTTTAATTTACATTTCATCACTTGAATAACAACTGATAACGCAACACAAGGGCCATTTGCTTACACCAAAAAGTAATTATCATGTTATCGGACATTGTTAGATAGGAGATTAAGATTTAGGCGTGGAAACCTCCCTACTGATAAAAGGTAAGGCAAAAGGCTAAGACATCCGAACGAGGGAAAGTTGATTCTTTCTCAAAACTTCTAATTATGTATGTGGTCTATACGATCTCAGGCCGAGTCAAAGCTCAGTAGAATTGAACAGTGGGGCTAAAACTCACACTTCATGTTTACAGCGCCACTATCCATGAAGAGGGACGAGAGAGGAAGCACATTCGTGGAGGAGCTATGCACCGATGACCCTGTCAATAGATCACGTCGTGAAGGAGAAAACTATGAGCGGAACAAGAGGCGCCATAATCCCCTCAATGAGAGAAACTCAAGCATTGCCCGCGAAATTAGCCGAGTAGATAATGGATATTATAGGCCACATCGTTTGACTACTAGGGATTTTTTTTCTTCTTATAAATCTCAGTTTGTAAAATTGTAAAAGACACATTCAACCAAACACATAACTTATTTCTATTTTTTTAATCTATTTATCAATAAGTCTTTATCTCTTTTTTTCATGCATTTCATAGTCTAGTAGTTCAAAAACAATTGTATCTAACGTTGTATTGGAGCAGTTAAGAATCCAACAATTGAGGGAGTGAGTTCCTCCCTTACCGTTATCTTATGAAGAAAGGAAATCACAGTTGATGATATCAATCAACCTCGACTAAATTCTTGCTCCATCAACACTTGCAAACTTAAAATGGTTTAAATTGAAAGTTCTTGATTGTTTAACATCCTTGATGCTAATTGTGCACAATTGATATTTATACCTTGTTTTAAATTGTTTTGATAGGAATTTGTTAGTGAACAAACAAAATTATAAATTGGGGAGACCAAGGAATTCAAAAGATGAAAGAACAAAGAATATGAGTATTGAGCAATCTTTAAGCAAGGCAACACATGGCTTAGCGAATCAAAACAGAGATTTGGAAGGAAAAACATTGCAACACAATTCACTAAAAGAGCCATAAAATGGCTTAGCGAGTTACGTCAAAAGTTGAAAGTTTTTAAAGAGCAATCATGGCGATTTTAGTCATCCAATGATGAGATGGCAAAGACTTTACTTTGAAATAAGGTCAATTTGCTAAGTGAGCATCTATTTTCTTAATGAATCACCACTTACCAACAAAAAAGGCCGTTTAGATCAATTTTAAGGATTATTCACACTTTGAGAAAGAAATATAGAGAGAATAGGGGGGAACTAAGGCAACAAAGTGGAGGAGCATTTTTGGCTTAATTCATCAATTCGGATGCAAATACTACCATAAGTATGAGTTGCTAATTTCTTTTTGTGTTGGGATTAAGTTTGGTTAGTTATTATTTTATTTTTTTGTAAAATCTTGATACGACGAATTATATATAATCTTGTTTTCATTGTATCAATGTTTTATTCTCATTCTTAATACTTATCTGAAGTGGTAATTTTGAAATTTTGAAAATGATATTTTAATTTATTAAGAGTTTGGTAAAAAACATTTAAATAACATATCTAGAATAAATTAATTTATGGATGATAACTGTTAGGAATATGGCTAGATATACTGTCACAAAACCACTATCCGGGCGCAATCACATCGTACAAGTTAATTGAACGAGGAATTAGAAGTTTATCAGTACGATGGATCTCTCGTTAGTTATCGGAAACAAAAATGTACAAAGAGCGATATGTAAAAATATAAGAGTAAATTACCCTCCCCTCCCCTCAAAGATGCTTGAATTACAATCCCCTCCTCTCTTATGTTAAAATATACATTTCCCTCCCCTCTTATTCAAAACATATTAGAAAAAATTTCATTCCCCTCCCCTAAGAAAAGCTTGAATTACATTCCCCTCCCCTCTTATGTTAAAATCTAGAGTAAATTACACTCCCCTCCCCTCTTATGTTAAAATATATAATTT
>Ga0209282_1002873_pt1 | contig 10103 bp, 2 predicted proteins | sample Mtrugardesep15_FD_187529 | JGI IMG/M metagenome (GOLD analysis project Ga0209282, IMG submission 187529) | Root nodule microbial communities of legume samples collected from California, USA - M. trunc garden sep15 (SPAdes) (version 2) | ecosystem: Host-associated > Plants > Roots > Nodule...
AATAGACAAAAAAATCAAAGGAGTAAAAAGTGTGTGCAATTATAGATCTCACTCAGGCCCCATAAAAGCAAAAAGCAACCCATTATTACAGATCCTTGAAATCCAAAGCACTTTCCAAAAGGACATTTATTAAGATTTGGTCAAAAAAACAAAGGAAAATGATAGAAAGTGGTACCCGCTATGTGTATCAATGGCTTCAACTTGGCGCAATGCAATCCACAACCAAAATGTAATCATGTGACCAGGAACCATAGCCGGCCCAAGAAAAGACGGAATCCCCAAAATCAAGATCTCGGCCCAATGTGCATAAGGCGCCGCAAATCCAATCGGAGCTTGATATTCATGATGAACTCGATGAATCTTCTCATATCCCCATTTATTATGCAGAAATCTATGGATCCAGTAATTGGTATAATCCTCCACCAAAAAATACACCAATAATTGCGATAAAATCTCAAATCCAGAGGGTAACGGTAATCCCGTCCTAATTCCAATCATCTACACAAAATCGTAACTAAATAAACATAACAGAAATCATAACTGTAACAGTAAACGGTGATTGCGATTACCTTGATGGAAGGGTAAGAAATGAGCTGAAGAGGACCAACAACAAGGAAGAACATTTTCATAACATCTTTATAGCAATTAAGCATTTCATGAAGAGATAAACGAACTTTGGGTTGGATCTTGTACTCATCGAAAGGGTATAAGCGTTTGATTTCGAGAAAAACGAGTGGAAGAGGGACGAGAGAGAAGATGAGGAAGAGAAAGAGAATGTTATGACAGAAGAGAAAGTAATCGGATTTGGTAGCGGAGTAGTTGAACCATAGGGTTTCGGCGAAGGTGAGATTGCGACCGAGAGAGATCTCGGCGTCGTGGAGAGATTGGTAAGGGATCATCGTCGCCGGCGGCGGGAGAGGGGAGATGACGTGTAATGTGTGGGTGTGGTGGATTATGCGCTGGACTGGATGTTATTTTGCGGGAATTTTTTTAAAACGGACACGACTCTTATTTATAGACTGGATATTGCGTATTTTCCACTGTATAAACTATTTTTCGGAGAGACGGAGGGACCAACGACAACGAAACAAAACAAACATTTTGTAATAATAATCACGGGTATAACTATTATTCTAACACACTTAATCTATAATAGATGTAGTTGTACTTTGTTGCTAATTTATTAATTAAGCACTTAGTGCAATTATAAGCTACTATTTTTCATTTTTAAGTTTATTGAGTAAATAATATATGTGTGATATAAAAGTTGTATATAATTGAGATTGAATATAATATTATTTTTGTAACTTTCCTTTTAATTACCTAACGTAAAAATGGACATTAACTTGTTTGCATTTCCATTTTTATTGATTAAATGATAAAAACAGATTAAATGGAGATAAAAATATCACATCAAAACACAATATTGTTTTATGTGAAGGCAAAATAAGTTTCTTTTTTTGGGTGACCAATATTGTTCTTATGTTGTAATTGTTCATCTTATTATTGTGATTGTTTTTATGTTAATGACATTTTTTTTTTTGGACCAAATGTACTATCCGATTTCAATTGAAAAAACTAATCATTTCAAGGCATAGAGATTCATTTAAAGGGTTGACATCTTAAAAAATATATTTTTTTCTTATGCATCGGCCTGAAATCGAACACTGGCTAAATGGTTAAGGGTTCCAAGTATATATCACATATGTCACACTTTGTTGATTGATTTAATGAGATTCACCAATAGTTTGATTTACATTTTAATTTTCTAGAAAAAAGATCTTTTTTTATATAAAAAATTACTTTTGTCGTTTTTAAGTGTTATAAAAAAATATTCTGACTCTTCCTTAAAAAAATAATTTGACTCTAAAATAAAAAAACTAATAAGATTAAATTTTCCTAAAATCTATTTCAAAAAATAAGGAGATATCACATAACCTAGTTAAAAATCATTTTTGGGTAGTAAACAAACACAAGTCGAAACCGATAAAAATGTCGAAATTGTTAGATCGAATGTCATAACTGAGGTTCGAACTCCGACATCTCCACTTTATATGTGAGTTTATAATGACTTTATTATTTCGTCTATCATTCAAAAAAAACTTTAGGTTTTTTTTTTTTTAAAAAAAAATCTCTAAATTTTTCTAATACAAAATCAATTTTATTTTAAATTAATATTCTGAAAGAAGGATAAAAATGAAAGAAAAGATACAACCAAAAATAAATAATCCACTTTATATACTGTTTTTCTTACTTCCTTTATATATTGTTATAGATATAATTTTTAAAAATATTGGATAAAATTGAATGGTTTATAAATATAAAGAAAAAGGCAAAAGTATACATTCAACTACTATCTTAATTATAAGTAAAAGTTGATTTTTTATATTCATTGAAAAACTAATGTATCAAGACTATAATATAATCAAATACATAAGTTACTAAATTAATTAAAATGTGAGAGTTTTTGTTTAAATTGAGATCAGAGGGAGTAATACATTTCTGGATTTAACGCCACAACATGTATATTTTTAGCATCCATAAAAAAATGTATATTTTTAACATAATTATATTCCTTCATTTATGATATATTGGCAAAGTAAAATCACAAGCATGCACAAAAAAAAATCACAAGCATGTCATTCTCTTTTTCCCCTAAATGATAAAAACATCGCCACAATGGACATTCTATGTTGAAATACATTAATTATAAATTCTCCTTTCCCACTAAATGATAAAGACAAGAAACATGGCCACAATGGACATCCTATGTTGAAATATATTAATTATAGATAGATAATTTTGCCTTTTCATTTGTTTTAGAAAAACCATTAATTTTAACTCCACCACAATATTATGAACATAATTGTTTACCAAAGTCAAGAGTTTATCCCATATTTGATCATAAGAAAATATGAACATGTTCATTCATATCCTTCCAACGAACCCACACCATATATTTGATACTAACCTCCAATATCACATGAAAATTGTTTACCAAATTTCCGAGAGGTTATCTCCACTATCATGAAAAATTAACTTCTTAAAGAAAGCAACTCAGTTAATTACATGGTCAATCTGGTATTGTTGTTTAAAAAACAACGGTCAAAATCAAATATAGTATCTTATCTCTTTCGGCAGCTCCATCATATCATATAACCTAATGAAAAATAATTACAGCTGCGCAGCTTGTAAAAACTCACGCCAAATGAGGTCATCACCCCACTCCCCGGGCTCCAATTATAGAGAAAGTCTTGTGTGTTTGGTTGAGTTTTAAATAGAATTGATTCTGAGAGAATTGATTATGATATAATTGATTTTGTCAGAATTGATTTTGAGAGAATTGATTTATGTTTGGATACAATAACGTATAATTGATTAAACAAAATGAATGTTGTTTGGATAGTTTTGATCAAAATTGTTTTTGAATGTATTATTACTAAAATGGACATAATTAAATAAAAATAAATGGACATAATAGATAAATGTATGTGCAGATCAATACTAAATGTGTGTGTATATATATTATATATATTATTGTAAATAAATAATTTTTCCTATATATTAATTTAAAAAATAATAAATACGGTTGTTAAACCAAATTTTTTTGACAAAATATTTGTTCTATGTATTTTATATTTTTTGATAAAATATATTTAAGTTAAATAATAATAGAGTTTTTTTAAAGAAAATAATAATAGAGATGATTGACAAAATGATAAAATGTAGCGTAAAAGAAAAAAAATACAACAAATCTGAACGGAAATACGGTAAAAAAAGTTGGTAACTCATGTTCATAAATATTTTATGAGGCTAATTTGGTTCATTAAATTTTTTGATTAAATTTGGTTCCTCAAATTAAATACAAAAAAAAAATGATAAAGGACAATAAAGAAAAATAATAGGTTGTAATAATCAAAATATAAAATTTAATAGAGAATTGATTCTAGTTAACTCAAAAGCTAGGAATTGTAGCTTCATCCAGAATTGTTTTTGGAGGGTATAAACAATTCTGAAAAGTCAAACCAAACATGATTGAAAACTCAATTTTCACTTTTGAGGTGTTGTAGAAGTGCTTCTGACTGAAAAGAAGCCAAACCAAACACACACTTAGTTGGACATATATCCAACACTTTAATTTTGAACACACACATAAAACCAAGAAAAAATTAAAAATAAAATAAAATTATAATATATCAATTGATGTGACTAAATACTTTTTATTTAATTTTGTTAGTTTTATGTGAATATATATCCAAAATTGAAGTGTTGAGTATGTGTCCAACCAAGACTTTCTCTCAATTATAAAGTACAATTGTTGTGCATAATATATCCATTTGACTCTTGCCTCTTAAGATCCATATATAATTAGGTCTGTCCTTGCTGCTGGTCATCGTTTGAAAACAAGTACCTCCATGACGCTTGTTGGACGAGTCAATGATACATATATTTGGTTATATGATTTGTTATTATACCATAAAAAAAATAGTATAATTTTTGAAAATATTTGACAAACTGCAGTACACAGCTCTGATGATATTTTTCATGGGAAAAGGAGGTATGGCATAGAGCAATCCTGGAGCATGCTTAATTATATATCAACAACTAGCTTTGCAACCTTCTCTTTTAATCATCTGTTCCTTCACGCTCTTACGTACTTAATTATTTCACATAGCATTGCAATAGATTAAATGTCTTTGATTACTCATTAGTCACTTCTAATTCTTTCTCTCTTCTTGATTATGACACTTTTATCCCACCTAGTTATATCTTCCGTACCTTCATCGTAATAATAATATATCCACGCCGTAGATATAAATTGCAATATTAGTCGTATAAATGCACGGTTATACTTAATTTTCAATAATATTTTGCATACATCACCATAGTTTGTTAATTACCTGATTATTAGTGGCACTGGGGCAATGATAATTAGTTGAAGACCCTAGCTTGCTACTCACTCCGTCTTTTTATAAGCATTTCCATTTTTTAAACTCAAATCAAATTGATGCTTATAAAAAAAGAGGGAAGCTTAGGAGAAATCAATTAAGGGATAGAACACATGTTAAAAAATCTACTAATAACAAAACTTGTGTTGAATTTCCAAAGCAATATTTTGATATTTAGTCTACGAACATGTTATGGAACATACTAGCATTTGTCTCAACTAAAATATATTATTGGCGAGATTTAGTTTCCTTCTCCTTTGTCGTCAATCTTTTTCTTCTTCCAGATTTCTTTGCGGTAATGGATTATTACTGTTACCTCAATCCATTTAGGTTGTCTAGTGGTGAATAACGATTATCAAGAACTACGAATTTTTATATAGATTTTATTGAAAAAAGTATACATCGATCATAGTTTTGAATTATTAAATGTAATATATAAAACATTATGACATCTCAACTGCATTAACCGTATTTCTAATAATATAAAGATTCGCAACATAACTACAATCGCAATCTCAATCTCCATCTAAACTGTAATGTACATTATTGTCGACTCCATTGTAACGTCTATCGTATAGGATCTGAGTTCCTAGCTAGTTTCACTTGGCCTTCTAGCAATATGATCAGTTATAGGTACTCTTAGCTATATATGACTTTATACACAAGAAAAGATGGGATGGGTGTGGGTCAAAGGCCAAAAGCATGGGATACTTTGAGGCTGAGATAATATGATTGACTCTCCTCCCCCACTAATCATCAATTAGTTGAGTGGTCTATGCGGTGAGGATGATGTGATGGGTGTAAATGATTTGGTGCATAGACTAAAATAACCACTGTTTAAAAAGATAGATTCTCAAACTGCTGCAAGTCATGTGATTTTCCTATTTGTAGCTTGATGTAAAATATTGATATAATTGTTTGATAATGTAGCATCACATAGGAATAGGATCTTCAATCAATGTAGTGTGAACTGATTAATTTGCATGCGGAATTGAATTAAGCATGCATCGAGTATCATATCATGTGTGGCCTACAAATTTGAACATAGCAATGCAACTGTTATAATCGTCATGCTGGATTTCTCAAAAAAAAAGAAGCTTTAAACGATGACGGATCAGTCCATTCATTAGAAATTACAATGCTTATAATGATTAATTTGCTTAGTTGCATATTGTACGGTTATCTCTTTTTGATAATTTTGTCTAGGTTAATGAATCTTACCATCACTCACTTTGAAATATATCAAGAACTTTTATTTTTTTGACCAAAGTTGTACACAGATTGCTCATTCAATTCATTGCTATTTCTTTACTGGCCTGGGTCAATAATTCTAGTTGATTTGATTTTGATTAATTTACCTGGTAACATCACATAAAGAGAAAGTATAACTAGGAATTGCCTTCATATTCTTGACCACAAGGAATCAATGGTAGTAAAAACATAACGTGGCATGACACAGTCATACACAGTTTGGGATATTTTTGCCAAAACATTTGGTGATAACGATTAAATGTAGCCATCTTGTTTAAGGGTGGATAGGTTTTCTTTTATCTATCAAAGATTGAGAAGTTGGTTTTATATCACATGCTTAATTACATTTGCATACCTCATTTGTAACTTGTCTTTTATTAAGTTAGTGATCATTTTGTGAGTGTTGTGAATTCGAATCTTAAATAAAAAAGAAGTAATAATTAAATCAAAGAAGTTTCAAGCAACAACAACATATCTAGATTTAAGTGTGAAGTAAACCACAAACATAACCAAAACAACAAAGATAAAATAGTAGAGAAAATAACACATCAATCTTTGTTTATCCAATTCTGACCATATGTCATACATTTGGGGTGGGGGTGAGGAGCTCCCAATCCACTAGGAAATACTAAGTGATACAAAAGGTTACAAGAAATTAGATCTCAAGTTCACAAAGAACAACTCTAATCTATATCCATTTAGAGTCATTCAATTCCACAATAAATCCTACGAGAAAACAAGAGTGTTTTTTTTCTTTTTTGTTGATATTTTCCCTAATGACATCTCACTTTCCAAGGTGTTTGTGAAGTATTTTCAAACTCAAGAATCTCACCCAAAGACACTCAACCCTTATCCTCTAAGTTCCCTAAAAGTTTTCCCTTTGGTTTGACAAGATTCTCTCTTGAAGCAACCCTAAAAAAATAATGAATAAAGGCATATATATAGTACCTATACCCGTGCAAAATTGTGTCGCGATTTTCCTAGATCATGCTACAATCTGAAACTCGTACAATGTACCGTTGTTTACAATTGCACCATGATTGCATGAAATCGTGTCACGATTTTTGATGAGCCAAACCAATCTTCTAGCACCCAAATTGTGCCACGATAGTTATGATAGTTGTCACAATTAGTTTTTTTTTTTTTTTTAAGGAATAGTTGTCACAAAGTTAGTTTGTTATTCGTCATAGTTAGTTGATTTACCCTTGTGTATAAAGTTTAGAGTGATGCTAAATGCTACTAAGGAAGTGAGACACGAAAGGCAAGGATACACATGTGGAACATTCTAAAGAAGTCAAAACTGTAATCTCCATGTTTAATGAAAATCATGTGGTGGATGGATGTAAAATCAACGAACCATAATCATTATTTTTTTTCATTATTTATTCTTTCGTAATAACCAGCTTTAGCCTAAAGTTTAATGATCTCATTGGTGACTCAGTGAATCTTATAGCACATATTCCTCTCTCCACTAAATATTTGTTTCTTTTTTCCAGAGCTGATATTTGAAACAACTAGATTCAAGACAACCTTGCAACCCTGTATGTGTATAGGCAGTATAGCATTATGTCTGAAAATGATGTGCATGCAAGTCATGGTCGGTAAAATATGAGTAAAATGCAGAAGAAAGCAAAGGCCATGTAATCCTTAATGATATCTCCAAACTTGGAATAATATGTGTATGGATGCTGTCCACAAGCATTCAAAGATAAAATAGAAGTCTAGACCTAAGGGATTCATCTCATATAGAGGATCTAAACCCAAATAGTTAAGTATTAATTAAGTCTCAATTTGGCCTAATTAAGTTTTCATTCGGCAAAAAGAAAAAGTTGTTTGGTAATTGTTGCAAATTTTTAGCTTAAAAGATTTTTTTTCTTCTTCCGGTTTTCTTTATCGTAATGGATTATTACCCTTAACAAATCAATTACCTCAGTTCATTTGGATTGCTCTAATAGTGAATAAAAATTGTCATGAATAAGGATTGTCAAGAACTACAATCTATTATATAGATTTTATTGGAAAAAAGTATACATCGATCATAGTTTTGAATTGTTAATATAGAACATTTTGTGGTGTCTACTAAATGGCATCTCAACTGCATTGACTGCATTTCTCGCTATATAAAGATTCACAACATAACTACAATTGCAATCGCAATATGTAATTGTAATGTACACTATCGTTTTCAGTGGACCGGGAGTGTATCTCTTTAGAGTGAACCCATTACAAAATCTCTTAATCGAACATTCTATTAATAGTCGACTCTGTCATAACATCTTTTGTAGAGGATCCAAGATCCTAGCTAGATTCACTCGGCCGAAATATTTGTAAACATAAATAATATCTTAGTGCATTTGATATCACAGTGAGTTGAACTCAATCAAGCTGATAGTGTAGTTGTGTTGAAACTACATATTGTGACTTTTACAAAAATAATGGCCAACTTGATACCAAACAAGCCCTTAGTGAATGATATCTGTGAAGATTTTTGAGAAAATGACATTAGAGTGTACCCTCTTCTAAAAAAACGTTAAAACTCACCGGCTTTCCGGGATAATTGCTGATACAAAAGCTAAAAATCACGCCACTTTCTGAGAAGCTTCCTAACCATAACCAACCAAATCTCAATTGTTTGTTTCTATTACTTTTGCTTCTTAATTAAGTTCAAAACAACACTACTCAAAGCCATAACAGCAATACATGCTAGTGCTAAACAAAACAATAAGGAAAACAAACAAAAGCAAAAATTCTTATCCTTATAAGCATGACTTCTCCGCCACAGGCTCATCGGAGAAAAGCCTCCGGTAAGACCCCGTTGAATTCTTGTCGTAAACTCCATAATTCACAGCCGGAGAAACACTCTGGCAATGATCGTCGATTTGTTTCAACTCCTCTGACACCGAAGATGCAAACTAATGACTTTGTTCTTAGGCCATCGAAGTTGCTACTAAAGGTGACAATCGAAAATAGTGTGGGCGCAATGCAGATGTTGATGCTGTCTGAAGACACAGTTGAAGATTTGATAAAGGCAGCGTTGGTGTTTTATGAGAAGGATAAGAGGAGGCCAATTTTGAAGAACACTGATCCAAGGTGTTATGACCTTCACTACTCACAATTCACTTTCGAAAGTAATGACATCTTACTAAAATCTTTACCCTAATTCTATGTTTTGAGCTGAAATAATGTTCTGTTTTTCATTCATGGACTGGTTATTTTGGTTCTTATTTTCTCACACACAATATTCATTAATTGTGTAAACTATATAAACATGATTTCAAGTTAAATTCACAGTCGAATGTTATTTCATTCAAATCTTGAAGACAACTACTAGAACTACAAAAGGATAATAATGGTTCACGTTCACTAGTGTGTTGAATTAAGTTGTCCGGCCCAAATTGTTATAAAGCTTCAATTAAGAACGGATCTTTCTGGAAAATTAAAGTTTAAATATTGATTGAAACAATTCGGTTGTAATTTGAATTACTATGCTGACTCCAAGGAAAGATCTTATAAAAAAATTTATAAGTGTGTTAGCGTCGTTCTATTATAAATGTGTATCGGCCCGACCCCTTAGTTAGAAGGTAGTTGCTCTTTAGACTCCTTAAATTTGCTCTCGATCGGATCATAACTCCCTATCGACTATTTTTGTGTGGAAAGTCTAATCGGATTGCAACTCCCGACCAACTGTTTTCAACGAAGTGAGCAATTTTAAGATGTCTAAAGAGCAACTACCTGATTAGAAAGTGGTGGTCAGTTTAAGTTTAAGCGTCATGCTAAAAAAGAAAGAAAAATTAGCATTTTAATTTGTGTCTTACAAGATAAGTTAGCATTTTTCAAAGTTTAATGGGTCTAGATTCAACCTCAATATTTTGGCCCAAAACTTAGTCAAGAGCATAGGCATGT
>Ga0209282_1002874_pt1 | contig 10103 bp, 8 predicted proteins | sample Mtrugardesep15_FD_187529 | JGI IMG/M metagenome (GOLD analysis project Ga0209282, IMG submission 187529) | Root nodule microbial communities of legume samples collected from California, USA - M. trunc garden sep15 (SPAdes) (version 2) | ecosystem: Host-associated > Plants > Roots > Nodule...
ATTTCGCCGAAGCCTAACCGCAACCACCCTAGACCTTTTTATCAAGACCATATATAGTTACTTTGTATGAAAAAAACTTATGCTATAGTCTTAACTTGTTTTAATGTCAGGCACAATAATCCACACATAGTTTAATAATGAGATTAATTTTCATACATGAATTACCTTAATAAGTTTTATACGGTCAATAAATCACAATCGTGTAATTGTAAAATTTGTAATAGTTAAAGAGAGACAAATTTTTTCAATCATCCGATAAAATATAATCGATTGATGATGTAAAAACCTTTACACTTGATTGACAACGTAAAAAGTAAAAACCTTTACCAACATATAGAAATTAAATCCTATACTAATTAAATCAATTAGCTAAAAAGTAGAAACATGAGTTTGATGAAGAAAATATACCACAAATCTTAATAGGTGCCTCTAGTTTCAAGAGATTAGGCTGGTTCATGAAGATATCTTTGGAGACAAGACAAAGCTGTTTGATTTCTGCCTCAGAAAGCTGTACCTGCTTCCCTGGTCTTCCTCTTACTTCAAGTAACCTATTGATAATACCATCTACAACACCACGTTCCATATTTCTAATTTTTTTTTCCTAAGGACAATATAAAGTTTGATGTTTTTGATATAAGTCAAATAATTAAGAAAGAGACTAAATATTTTTGTTGTGAATTTAGAAAAAGGTTATAAGAAGAGTAGTGGAAGTGAAGAATATATTCGAATGAATTCAAATGCAAAAAGAGAAGATAATGGAATTGAAATGATATTATAGGGAAAGAGAAGAAAAAGAGGAGAGAGAAGAATAAAGGTGATGATGATGCATGGAAAAGTTACGCGGTGAGAATCTATAGAGATTGCCAAATGGTAATTGTTGTGTTGTATGTGTTTTGACATCATTACTGTGTCTTAATCAATCTAAGAAATCAATATCTTTGTGACAAATATTAACACTATACAACTAATCACTATTACAAACCAATTATTTGTAAATTTATTTAATAAGTTGTTAGATCGTAAACTTGATTTGGTCCAATTTAAACTAATCAAATGTTAGCCTCAATTAATTAATAACGGATGGAAAATTGCTATTCTCATTTTAAAAATTGCTAGTTCCTACTATAAAATTCTAATATCAACTTCCACGACAGTCAACTATGGCTCGGTATCAACGATAGTTAACTACCTCTATCTACAACTAGCGGCAGTTAATTACGGTTCAAAAATAATAATTCTCCAAACCGTTGGCTTTTTTTTCAATATTTTTCAACCTATTCAATTGCTCATATATGTGAAGGGTTATTGATAGACTCCAAGCAATGTCCTAGCAACACTAATCACTGTAGACATCTCCCATTAGGCAGCAATAATGTTCTAGCAGTGTCCATGCAACTACAAGCCAACTGTAATAGCCAATATCCATAGCTCATGGGGATATAAAATTGATCAACACTTTGCAAGTAAAATTCCCCCTTGTCAAAATATTACTAGTATAACGAACCACGAAGAATTGTATCATTCATTAGCCAACCAGACAAAAAAACATACTGACACGGTTATATTTCGTCAGAAATCACTCCAAGACAAGACTACCTTACTAATATTAACTGCAATATACTAGTAATCAAAACGAATAATATAACAAACATATATTTTATAAAATAATAAATTTGTTAAAAAAAAAAAAACTAGTCCTGATTTTTTCAAGCTAAATTCCAAACTGATGTATGTACCTATGTACTTTCATGATCATCATATAGGAATTGATGAAGCATATTAATCGCCACATGTCGGTAAACATGCGTATTGTTAAATTTTGTGTACACGTGCTTGTGCTTTGGGCAAGGAAGCAAATAACCTTCTAACTTTAAGGATTGAATAAGTAGAAAAAAATTGAAAGAAAAAAATAATAATATTAATCGACGCTTCCGGGGCACTCTTTAAGACACATAGATCATAAAAATAAATTAAAAATATATGTAATTATTGTCTTGAAAATCAAAATATTTAACTTCTTTAAAGATTAATTGCTTATTTTGAAATGCTTAAAGAGTGTTCCGGAAGCACTCGTTAACAAGACCAAAAAAAAAAAACCAACAGCATATAATAAGTGTCATGGAGATTCTTTTTTGGACGGTAGTTAACAACCGCTAGTTGTAAATAGCGGCAATTAAATGTCGTTGGTAAAATGAGCGGCAATTAACTGTTGTTGGAGTTAATATTGGATTTTCAAAATGAAAATGAGCAATTTTAAAGGGAAAAGAGCAATTTTTTAAGTGGTGTAACCATAGAAAGTTTTAGGGTGGTGTAGAACTGATTGTCAATATAAAGAAGGCTTAATTGCAGTTTTAACTCCCTAACTTTTATAAAGTTGCGATTTTGGCCCCCTAAGAAAAAAACTACAAAACGGCCCCCTAAGTTTTGCATTTGTGGCAGTTTTGGCCCCCAATACCAATTTTGACTCGGTCTACGCTGATGTGGCACCCTAAGTGAGGTGTCACGTGCTATTTATTTATTTATTTATTTATTTTTGGCCTTGGGGGGCCAAAACTGCTACAGATGCAAAACTTAGGGGGTTATTTTGTAGTTTGTTTCTTAGGGGGCCAAAATCAAAACTTTGTGAAAGTTAGGGGGTTAAAACTGCAATTAAGCCTATAAAGAAATATCATTAAGTGTATGTTTTTGAGAGAACTGTGTAGAAGTTTCTCTTGAAATGTGTAGAAAATTATCTTTTGATGTATCTAGGACTCTACCTTGGAGCCTATAAAAAGAGGATAACTTGTCATTTGTAAACCAAGCAATCAAATAAGAATCAAAATATCATCCAAAGTAATAGAAATAGTTATTCTCTTAAATATTCTCTCCTCCTCACTATAACCTTCTTTTCAAACAAAGTGGCATCAAATTTTAGGTCATGAGAAGAAATTATTCCATAGTCATGACGAGTAATGGAGAGGCATCCTTCCAAGTTCCACTTCTCAAAGGGAGTACCTATGATTATTGGTGCATAAAAATGAAGGCTCTTCTAGGAGCACATGATGTTCGAGAGGTTATTGAAAAAATGCTATAAGGAATCACAAGATGAGGATTCTTTAATTCAAACACAGAGATATTTTGAAGGATTCAAGAAAGGGAGACAAAAAAAACTCTCTTCCTTATCCACTAAGTATTGGATATGAAGATGAGTTAGAGAAAATATCAAATGCAACATCCGTTAAGGAGACATGTGTGAAGCTTCAAACCTCTTGAAAAGGAGAAACAAGGTAAGGAAGACACGTCTCCAAACTTTAAGAGACGAGTTTGAAGCCTTGCATATGAAAGAGTCAGAGCCTATTCCAAAATATTTTTCTAGAGCTATCACTGTCTCAAATCAATTAAAAAGAAATGTGAGAAGTTAGAAGATGTGAGAATTATGGAGAAAATACTTCGATCATTAGATCCTAAATTCGAGCATATTATCGTGACAATTGAGGAAACCAAAGATTTAGAGACAATGACAGTAGAGAAACTTCAAGGATCTTTGCAAGCTTATGAGTAGAAGCACAAGGAGAAAAAAAGAGATCACTGAGAAACTCTTCAAGAAGCAACTAAAAGAGAAAGAAGAAGGTCAAAGAAATGAGAGGAGCCAACAAAGTCAAGGTAGAGGCCGAGGACGAGGTCGCGGTTGAGGACAATTTGGATGCGGCTACAAAGAACATGGTTCAATTTTTACCGAAAGCAGTTATGAGAAATTAGAGACTTCAACAAGAGAACTTCGGAGAGGATACTCAAACATAAGGTATGACAAATCTCAAACTCAATACTACAATTGTCAGAAGTTTGGCCACTACGCTTCAGAGTGTAGATTTCCACAAAATCGAGTAGAGGAGAAGACCAACTATGTGGAAGAAAATGTTGAGAAAATTGAAACAGTGCTTCTAGCACGTGGAAGTAACAAATGCATCTAAGAAATTTCATGGTACGTTGACACTGGTGCAAGCAATCATATGTGTGAAAAAGGAGCATGTTTGTGGAGCTTGATGAATCAGTACGTGAGAATGTCTCAATTGACGATGATTCCAAGAATCAAGTGAAAGACAAAGGTAATATCTTAATTCGCTTGAAAAATGGAAGACATAAATATATTTCAAATAATTTTCTGAATATGAAGAACAATAATTTGAGTGTAGGACAACTGCTAGAAAAAGGTTATGTATTCACATGAAAGATTTAAGTCTCTCAATCAAAGATGAGAAAAATAATCTCATCACCAAGGTTCTAATGTCGAGAAATAGGATGCTATTGTTGAGTATCCAAAATGATGTTGCAAAATGTCTTAAAGCTTGCTGCAATGATGCTTTGTGGCTTTGGTATCTTCAATTTAGGCACTTATATTTTTTAGACTTAAGCTTGACAGCAAAACAAAATATGGTGAGAGGTATTTCGTATATCAACCATCAATACCAATTGTGTGAATGATGTTTGCTTGAAAAGCAACTCCAGACGAGTTTTTTTCAAAGGAGTCAAGTTCAAGAGCCAAGATGCCACTTGAGCTTGTACATGTTGACGTCTGTGGACTAATTAAACCATGCTCACTAGGTAAAACCAATTATTTTCTTCTTTTCATTGATGATTTTTCAAGAATATGTGTTCCATCATATATAAAATATCAAAACAATAGAATGGAATATGTGTTCCATTCTGTTCCGTCCACTCTATTTCATTACGTTCCGTTCTCTTCCATCAATCCAAATAGAGTCAAGTTTTTCATAAGTTTTCTTCACTTCGGTAATTCGATTCAAGATGCTATCGAACATTAAATATTAACACATGTTTCACTTAGATTTCAACCTTGATTCGCCTCTGTCATTTAAAAAAAACGTTGATTCACCCCTATCGAAAACCAGTCATTCCAGTACGTACCTAACTCTCTATTGGCCGTGTATGTTTTTGGACGGAAATATTTTTCTTGTGTGCTTAGAGTAACAAACGATTACTTCACGCAAAAGATAATCTGAGAAACAATGATTATGTACAAGTCACACTTACCTTCTTGTGACTTGGGTTTTATAATAATGTATAAGTTTAATAAAATTATTTAAATTGATGACCTCAACATACAAAAAATCTCATGCATATTTTCTTATAAATTGTTCCCTCATTCTTTCCATTTATGTCAATAAAAAATCATTCGAGACATGGCCTCGAAGTACTCACTAGTGTTACTAGTCTTGCTTGGAATAACAATGTTCATGGGACATCATGTAAGGGGTCGAGACATACCAGAGGAAATACCACCAATAATCCCATGGTCTCAAGTGAAACTATCACCATTGCTTAAACCTACATATGAATATGATGAGAATGCACTACCAACACTAGTGAATACTCGTCCTCATTGTGAAAAACCACTTGTTGACGAGATATCTTCTCTAGTGAAGCCATCACAAACGGTTTCTAATCCCCTTCCTTTTAAATCATTAAAATACATTCCTCCACCTTGGGGACCAATCCATCTTGCGATATAAATTAAATATGATCAATGCTTTCTTTTTTTTAGTAATTTGATTTTAATTAAGACGTAGTAGAAATCGTCCCCTTATATGTATAAAGGCGTATAGTTATGTCCATCCTTGAATAATATCTCCCATTTCAACAACAATATTGTAATCTCAATTAATTACCGGTGGTTTTTGAAAGTAAAAACATAAAAGGTGTTATAATATTTTATTTTATTTTAGGGATGGTGTTATAATGTTTTGTGCATTATAACAAACAATAACCTAAATCATAATATAGCTAGTTCATCATGTCGTAATCAATTAATTATATGGATCAATTTGCGAAATTTTAGCAACAAGGGTGTTGTGAAGCCTTCTTGCGCTCATATTTTTAAGCCTCAAAATTATTATTATTTTAGTTTAGGTCTTAGTATAAATTTTACTCATTAGTTTTGCTACTAATTAATTAAGTTACCAAAAAAATAATAAATTTTGTGAATGTATTTAATATTTATATTTATTTTTGTGTTGTTATTAATACCAAGAGAAAAAAGGGCTAGGGTTCTATCGCATGAGCGTTGCTCGGTTTTCTTCACGATCACATATGTGACAGGTTCAAATTGTCTCTTTTTTGAATTGTCGCTCTGCGTTGCTATGAGAACCCCCTTCATTGATAGGGAGTGTAACGTAAGTAACTGGTCCGATGATAAATAGGGCATGTGTATTGGAACTTGGCCTGCTTCGAGTAGACTTTGAGATTCTAGAACAATAGTCCCCCAAGTCATCATTCTTAAGAGTAAGGATGATGACTTCGAGCAGCTTCAATGTTTTATGCGAGGATAGATATTGTGCTCGGGGGAACTAATATGTGGGAGAGAATTCGCGAGAAGCTGAGGACCATGGTCCGCATCATTGAGTAATGCCCTTGTATGAGCAGATAAATTTTGATGAGAACTTAGCTCGCAGGGAGCTAGGAATGTTGACATGATAATAGTTCTAGTGGAGAGTTTTCACTATCAGCTCATTAATATGGGTGTTTCTAAGCAAGGTAGGAGGTTAATGCCCTTGTAGGTGTTGTTTATAAGCCCCTTCAGCATTAGTTTTCAAGGAAGCATCCTAGTCGTTGGATCGATCTTGATATTTGAATGTTTGAAGGATCGTTTCATGAACCGTTGGATTGATCAAGGGTTATGATCTAAATTGTTGCTTCATTTTAGAAGTGTAGGGTCTACATAAGAACAGATGAACTGGATGAATGACTCTAGACTTCCAAACACTATGAGAAAGAGTATAAAAGGTTTTGGCAGTTGTTCAAAACCCTTTTTTACTCATTTCTCTCATGTTGGTTTCCATTTTGACATTTTGGGAAGCTTTTAAACTTGAAGGTTGTTTCCAATTTATAGAAGCATCTCCCTTTTTCCATTTCATCTTTTGATAACATGTTTGTGTTTTCACATTTTGCTTCCTTTTTGTTTTATGCATAGTTTAGAACTGTTAGGCATGCTTTAAGGTCAAAGATGATGATAGGGTTGTATCCACCTCTATTTCTACTATGAATGGTAGTTTTGTTTAGGAAAACCACCGTTGTTTGGTAGCTTATCTATTTTCCTTTGCTTTGAATGATGGTTTTAGATGGTGGTTTATGACTTAGAGCATAACCAGGCGCCACAATAAGAGGTGGTTGTTGTTGTACCTTTAGAATTTATGGGTTTCTATAGTTTTCTATATGGATCTTGTCTTCGTGAGGAACATTTATAACTCTTCCTTGTCGAAACGACCTGATCGGTGAAGGAAATGTTAGTTTGAAAGTTGAATTCATTTGTTTCCCTTTTTCTCGTTTTTGTTTAGCATGGCTAGAAGACGACAAAGCAATATCCATGTCGAGGAACCCATCGACGAATGGGTAGGGGATGAAAAGTTAACAAATCCCGCCATCTATGCTCTCCCAGATACGAAAACGATCGTCCATCCATATCTATTGACGTTTGTGGGATTGAGGATTAGGAAGTGAGCATTCCCTCAATAGACAGATTGATTTGTTCTCGCTACAAGGGGAACATGACACCTATGTACGAGGTTGTCTTCAACAATAAGGGTTTTAGGATGCCCTTTTTCGATTTTCGTAAGGTGGTTTACAAGTGGCTAGAGTAGCCCCCTCACAACTTCATCCAAACTTGATGAAGTTCGTTAGATCCTTCAAGTCAATATGCGAGCATCTCGAATTATTCCCCACCATCCCTTTTTTCTTCACCGTCTTCACCTTACAATGAGTGTAGATAAAAGAGGATGAAAAAGCTAAATGTCTTTGAAGCATAACAAAAGGTACTTCGGTATTTTTTGCAATTCTGTTCGGGGATTCAAGGATAAATATTTCCTTATAAAGCCTAAGATTAGAACTGCTTTGAATAATTTGATGCGGATGAGGAGTCGCGCAAGGGAAAATGCGGCCTTCGTGGCAGTGGCAGTAGAGGTTCCTCAGTTTTCTCTATGTCTGGATCAAAGTTCAGAATACCTGTTTTGGTATTATGCATAAAACAAATTCACAACTTCTTAGTAGGACAGAGTCAACTAGAATAATATTTTTGGTATTTCTTTTTTTAAAATTTTTTGGTATTTTTGATTTTTTTTTTTAAAACAGAAAAATAAAAACGGAAAAATAAATGACAGAAATTTAAATGACTGAAAAATAAAGATAGATAAAAATAAGTAATTTAAATTGCTTAGTCGAAAATATCAACCATCCCCAACAACAACGCCAAAAACTTGATGCGTATCAGATATGGCAAGTGTACCAGATCGTCTACCAAGTAATAAAGAGATAAGTAGATTATCATATCCACAGGGATTGTCGTTTCTCCCGAACAATTCACGTTACTTATTTTTGTAAGTTTGACCATATAAAAGTTAAATGTTAGGAATTTGCAATTTTTATCTGTTTGCAACAGAGTAGTTTACCTGTTTTGGTTGTAGAAAAGTAAACAATGCTTAGGATTCTTTGAATCCCCTCTGGTTATATTGTTGGATAATAAGTAACAGTAATGTCGCGTTTATTTATCTTAAGTATATTATACAAGTGATGAGGCCGTTAAGACGTTTCTAACCTAAAAGGTATATCCCTCCAATGACTAACTACACCTGTTGATCGCACGGTGATCCTTACGTGCGGGGTCTTGCTAATTCAAAGGTAGTTGACACATAAACTTAAATTATCGTTCCAGTTTTTTCCAAGGAAATGAAGGCCAAGGTTCCATTAGGTCAGCCCATCTCTGAATCTTACGACACTCATAGAACAACCTCTTTACGCTCTTAGTAGTTCTACAAATGGGCAGACCTAATCGACGTCTACCTTACTAAGGGTTTCAAGATATTGGTTCGATAAAGGTTTATTCCCCGGAGACGTTTGTTTCCCTAATTAATAACCAGTTACATCCTAGGTTCAGCAGAGTTACTACCCAGTCATAGTAATGTCACCTCCTAAGTACTTACTACTAGGGTCATTTCTCTTTCGGTATCTTTTGCTAGTTACTAACTATTTACTTCCTAGAGAGATAGTTACTAGTATAATGCTATAAATATCAAGATATAAGAAACAAGATAGCAATAACAATGTTAGGCCCTGTCACAACCTAAGTACCTAATCTAGCGAATAAAAAATAAATAAAATAAACGACATTATATTAAATAAATATCCAACAAAAATATACAGAGGTTCATCTTAGAACTGCCAAAGTTGCCTTCCTCGTGAACTGCCACAGTTCTGAACGAGAAATTCTGATTGAGGAAGGCTAGTATTTATAGTGAGAGTTTCTACTTGGGTTTGGGCTAAAAGTGTGGGCTTTACCCATCACAGAAGCAGGAAAAGACACTTGTGCCCCACATTTTTGGATGTACGGGGCGCATGTGAGTTCCCCATGTATGATTCCCTAGGAGCATGGTAGATGCACTAGGCGCAAAGTGTAACAACCCGATTTTTCGTTATTTAGTTTTTAATTATTTTATGCGTATTTATTTGTGCTTGTATGTGATTATTTATCCTTTGATGTATTTTCTTGGGTTTAGTGATTAGAAGGGTATTTTGGTCTTTTGGTGAGCAAGGGTAAAATAGTAATGTTGGTCGATGATCATTTGTAGCGTTTTAAGTGAGGACCGATTGTTTAGATATTTGTTAGTTGGTAGTGATGATTAGAATTAGTGTCGGTAGTTGCTATTTATTTTATCTTTAGTAAGTTAGAAAACTAGTAAGTGGAATAATTAGAATTGAGCCCAATTAACTTTTGGTGGGTTAGGCCCAATGGGTGTGACTATATAATCCAACCTTTAGAGAGAAACTAGGGTTAGAAACATTTGTTCACTTCACAAAGAGGCTAGAGAGGCTAGAGAAAGGGTTGAAGAGGAGAAACTTGGAGAGGGGAAGATTTTGGAGCAAAAGGGAAGCTTAGGACTTGATTGTTGAAGATTAGAGGTAAGTGATTAATTAAATAAGTGATTTTGGGAATAAGTGATTATTTGAATTTAAGTGGATGAATTCATGTTTAGATGTTGATGTTATGAATGTATATGTGATTTGAATGATTAATTGTTGTTGATAAAGAATTCATATGTCAAAAATCATATATGTGG
>Ga0209282_1002876_pt1 | contig 10103 bp, 7 predicted proteins | sample Mtrugardesep15_FD_187529 | JGI IMG/M metagenome (GOLD analysis project Ga0209282, IMG submission 187529) | Root nodule microbial communities of legume samples collected from California, USA - M. trunc garden sep15 (SPAdes) (version 2) | ecosystem: Host-associated > Plants > Roots > Nodule...
TTTAAAAGACAACTACTTTTTTGTAGTGAAAAATCATATTTATATATAATTTTAAATAATATAAATTTTATCTCTTGTTAATTAAAGGAAAAATTTCACCAATAAGTAAATAAATAAAGAAAAATAAGTTAGAATAATAAACTGACATGCTACTAGAGAAATATGCCAATTAATAAAACTAATAACCTAAATTTCTACTCTCCCTGCTAATAAACCAATCCTCTCAAAAACTTATATGATTTCTCATCAAAAACTTATATGATTTCTCATCAACAAAAACTATCAAGTAACTGCAACTGCAACTGCAAGCCACACACACACACACACACACACACACACACATATATATATATATAGTATATCTAAATTTTCTATTCCTCCCTCGAAACATAACATGAATTACATTTTACATGAGACTTTACAAGCTTTCTTCATTGTAATGTCTTTGAGTCAAAAGCAGTAGGTTTAGGTTTATGGGGTCTTTTCAAGTACTAGTTCATCATTAATAAATGCTTAATGGTACTTTTTTTTCCATCAAAGTTCTTTTTTTAGCCCTGTAATTAGCAAATGTAAGAAAAGATATATAGGTCCACCAATTTGAATTTGTTAAGGACACGCAACTAGCTTCTAAAGCTTCTGGCCACGGCAAAAACAGATCGGAAAACGTACAAACGTGCTTTTGTGGGTTGCAAACCGGAAACCAAACACTTATTTTGGGATCATAATCAATTTTGAGGTTGAAAGTTTAACATAACAAATATATGGCCAAATCATTTTTTTTACTAATCAAAAAGTGATTCTAAGGAGTCCAAACATGGAGCCAAATACTTCCATGAAAAATAACATTTCAAAAATAAAGAGGGCATTGAGTAATAATATTTACAAACCTCAAGAGAAGACACATTTCCAACAGGATGGACCTTTGGCTTACCATGCAACCAAGCTTCCCTGTTACTACCAAACACATGGAGAGAATATTTCCCATTAGTGGAAGCCATGTATACAAAAAGCATACTGACAAAAGAAAGCAATCTTTTTACTGTCTTATTTATAGCCCCTTTTTCTTATTCTGCTCGTTGAAAAATAAAGTTTATGCCACCCCATGTGATCCATAGCATATCTTTACCTCTCTTTATATATATATTTTTTGGTGGTAACCTCTCTTTATACATAAACATGATGCAACATATTTGGCAAATAACATTGTTAGAAAGAATAAAAGTAGTAATGAAAAAAATGAAACTCTCTTAACTCCATGAAAAATATTTTCATGAATTTGGTGATTTTAATGTATTTAATTGATAGATGAATGATTTAAAAAATTACTTTGATGAGATAGAATGATTGATTAAGAGGGAGATAGACGAAGTCACCAAACTCGAAGGCATCAAAATGAAACCTTTAATTCTCTCGTCATTGACGGCAAATTTAAAGAAAGATTATATGATTTCACTCTATAAATTTATGTTGCTAATTTACATTCTTTTTCAATACTTGGTAATCGAGTCCTTAAACATGATCAAACATAAAAGAGTAATGTAAAACGAACCCATTTTCATAAATAGATTTAAACATATTTTCAATCGAACAAAATCAACTTGTAAGGTGATAAATATATTTCACCTATAAACACATTTTTTTAACTATATCTTATCCAATATGAGAATCTTAACATCTAAAGGCTCTGCTTTCAATTAACGTATCTCATCTCAATTAATAACAATGTGTCTGTGCATATATGAAGAATTCACAGGACACATAATCCCTTTGCACCAACATTTCTAAATAGGGGTCTACCAAAAAATTAGCTTTAAGACTAAGTTTTCTAACTATGGGGCTCCTGTAATAATAGCCACCCTTATAAATTAGCCCCACAAAATCCTAAAGAAAGAGATATCTCTAATTTTAAAATAGATAATAGGGAAATACAAATATCAAAAACCTGTTTTTACTTGCTTTTCTCCCACTAGCTAGTAAAGAGTATATATTATTACCCCATCATCATGGAATTTGGGTGCTCTTGTTTTGAGGACACAGACAAAACAAAGCAAACTTTGAATCATTTATTCCTTTTGTGAATTTTCGTGCCTATATATTTGTTTATGTGCAGGGAATTGAGAAAGAGATATTGCTAAACTGAATAAGACATGCATGAATTGCTCTGCTTATAAAGCTACTTTATCACATGATAATTGAAACATAATAATGAAATAGTATCTATATCAAATGATAATCAACCAAAAAATGGGAACAAAGATATGTATTACTCAGATTTTGAACATAGTGATAAAGAAATCCCCACGGACCAAGGTTATAATAGAAACCATAAATATCCATAAATAATATACTATTATATATTACCTAGAAGATTTGCTCCAAATGCTATGATTTTCTTTATCTTGATTAGTAATTTCTACATCCAACTTAACTGGCAGATCATTAGGCCTTGTTGAAGAGTTTATGTCAAACATGAAGTCATAAGAAGTATCTCCAGATGAACCATTTTCATACATATCAGATTGACCTACTCCATTTTAAACACAAGGAAAATCAAGAATATAGAGGATGAACAAACTATATAATAAATATATGGCCTAATATATAATTAGGTTAATCTTCTTACTAATACAAACTGAATATAATCACTAACCTGATGATGCTGGTGGTCTATCGGTAATTTTCACCGTCCGGTACATCTAATTTAAATTTGTAGTATAATATCATTAACACAAAATAGAATAATAATACATTAATACATTGAATTCAATAAATGAAACACGATAAAAAGTTGATATATTTATAAGGACCAAAAACATACTTAACCCTACTTGTTAATACACTGGATTAAATATTTTATTACTATTTTTTTATGCAAAAATGTTTAAGTGAGTTTGGTTATGACAGATTGAGGAGGATTCACCGCTCACCTAGAGTCTGAGTTCGGCTACAATGGGATAACAAACGGTGAAATGTATTATAGTATAAAGTAAATAATTTCATGAAAAGTAACAAAATTTATTAATTTCTATATATATATTAACATCAACTACCAAGGTTCATACATCAATATCAATAGTTGAATTTGAATTGAAACCCTCATATATATAGTAGGGACTAAATCTTTATCAATTGGATATCACTTGGCATAATATTGTACTACTAGTTAAAGCATAATAACAAAAAAATGCTTTCATGAACTAAATTGATACAAGGCTGTATAAAAGTTTTAGCTGATGCAGAAATATGAATGGTTCTGGTTTTCTGGTAAATGTGGAAGCATTGAAATATGTGACTAACCATGGTTAAAGCTGATACGATAAAGAAACTCCCCAGTCATGACACAGAAGAAGATCATTGAGAAATGATGATGTTTAGTACTTTCTCATTTGTTATTTTTCCTATTTTCTTGTGCAATAAAATAATACTAATAATTTTGACTACATAGCGTGGCCAAGACTCATTTTGAATTTCTCAGGCTTTGTCTTACTCGTTTTTAGAAATTTGATAGCTACTGTACCAATCTCTCTCTCTCTTTCTACAATTTTCTCCCTTAATTAGGGTGGTTCATTCTTCCAAGCAAAAAGCTACTTAGTCTTATTACTAGCTTGCAGAGCCATAGCTAAATATAAAAACTATTTTTGCTAAGGAAATTAACCATTGGAATTTGAAATATATCCATAAACCAACTACTCCTTGTACTACATTACAAACTATATAGTATTATATTATATATAATTCTGTAACAGTAACCATTAAAACACGCAATCAGAACTGTACCATCTTCAACCTCAATTTCAAAGGACTACAGAAGAACTTAAAATAACATTGAGGCAGTTTATAATTAACAGATTATTATAACTATAAACTTTTTAGTTTAATGCAATGAAAGAGTTTAAGATTATACCTGTAAATGAGATTTAACATGTGATAAGGTTAGATCCTTTACATCCATTAGCTCAAGAACTGATTTTGGTGTAGCCCCTATAAGATAAAATGAAAATTAGTGTAATAACTAATGATAGAAAATGCTTTTTTGGAGTTAAAGATAATATAACAAAATTATGACAAAATCACGGTAACATCGATATTTTGTTAAAGTTCTAAACCGTAGTTTTTGTCAAAATCGTGATTCTGACAAACTCACTGTTAATGCAAACATGTAAGAAAGAAGGGTAATAAAACATTACTTTCATGGCCACCTAAAAGCTCAACAGCATGAACAAAACGATTATGAAGAGTGGTAGTCCAACGCATCCTCGGAGCTCTCACGCTACGCTTTGAAGGAAACCTCGGCAACAACTTTGATCTCATCGAAGTATGTGTTGAACTTGAAGCAGAAGCATCAAAAGGTGGTTGTGGTTGAGAAAATAATGCAATAGGAGGATTAGGGTTATGATGATACACCGGAATTCCTCTTATAGGTTTGAGAAACCCTAGCTCTTCACTTAGGCTTTGGTAATTGTTTTGGTTTTGATGAAATGGTTGAAAAGAGTTGTTGTTGGAATTGGTAGTGTTTTGAAAAGGGTTAGGTATGATATTGTAGAGGTTTGAAGAAGGAGCCCTTAGATTTGAAAGGGAAGGGTCAAAGGTGTGATTTGCTTCTGTTCTTGACTCCAAAGCTCTTTTCCAAAATCCTAAATCCATCTCTTCTTGATCATCTGTATTTCTCCTCCAACTTGATGGTTGTCTGCTGTTTGGAAGACTGATTTGCAATGATAAATCTGGTTGAGCTGGGAATAACTCCATCCTAACACAACTATATTTTTCTATATCTATATATCTATCTATATAAATATATATAGTCTTCAAATATGCACTTCACTCTTTTTCTTCTTCTTGATCTTGAGTTGTATATATATAATTCCCTCTAGCTCAATTTTATGCTTCACAATCTATCTATATATATAATATATAATAGCACAACTAAATGACAATTTTTAAGGATAGCAAAAAACTGAGAAATATATATAATAGTGATGATGGTAAGTGATGTGGAAAAGAATGGATATTAATAATTAATTAGAGTTATTTAAGAAGTACAATCAAATTCATTGAGTAGTTGTAATTGTAGAGCAGAGATTTTGAGATTTAGAAAGGAGAAGAGAGAATACAATGAGTGTGAAATGAATGGTTTGTGTCTTTTGTGTGAGGTATATGTGAGAAAATGACACTTGAGAGAAGAAAAAGGACTATAGCATGGACTAGAGGGTGTAGGGTAGTATAGGGTGAGAAAGGGAGAAAAGTGGTAAATATTATATGAAAGGATGTGAAATTATAGGATAAAGAGGGGAACAAAAGAAAAAGGTAAATAAGTTTATAACTTTTTTTCCTTTTTATAAATCTACTCTCTTTTGCCCTCTTTTTCTTTGGAGTAAAAAATTGGAAAAGTGAAGAAAATTTTTTGTAAGCTTTAACGTGTGCATTGTGACATTGTGTGTCCTTCTGTAACGAATTCTTAACTTTCTAATATACACGTACAGAGAAACCTTATTTAACTGAAACCTATGGCTCTGGCTATTTTCCACTGTGCTGAAAAAAAAAGCAATAAAATGGAATTTACAGTAACATGATTGCTCATAATTTTTCAGATCTTATGTTTGTTAATTCCTTTTATAGGTTAATGACCTAATTATAAGCCACTCATTGTGGTCTTGATAAAACCCTAATTTCGTTGCAAATCACATCATGCATTATTCTTTGCATAATTATGGGCCCTTACTTTATGTTTTGTCATTATTAGGGCACATAAAATATGCATATTGTCCAAATTGATGGCAAAAATGAAAGAAAAAAAAAATCAATCTGTGAGTATTTTTTTTAAGAGTGAAATTACAAATTTTTTATGACCCAATTCAGTTTCTGACAAAAATAAATTTAAATTAGTCTAACGTTTTTATATTGGTGATAAATTAGTCTTTATATTATAATAAATGAAGGACTAATTTCTCCTCGGTAGGAAAATTACAGAGACTAATTTAAGTTTTATTTTTACTAGGGACTAAATTGACCTGTCATAAAATTGTGATTGGCCAAAATTGATATTCACTCTTTGTTTTAAGTAAAAGACAACAACACAAAACTAAAGGGTAAAATTGTCATTTTAGAATATGATCGATGTTTTCAAGCAATAATTAAGGATTTGATGGAAATTGAGAATGGAACGAATAATGAATCTATATTCGACGCATATACAATCCGCCAATGAGAAATACACTATCTTTGACAATTCACACCACTCGCTTATAACCTTATATACTAGTTTATATAAGTTGATAGGTGTAAATACATGAATTTATAAACCTCCAATGATGAACTCTATTAAAGATTATTTTGTGGGTCCTACCATGTCATGTCATCTTAAAAGAACTCAATCATTTTTTACTTCAATGGCAAACTTTACCATACTCATGTTGGATCCCACAATTTTACCATCATAGAGTATCATCGGCATGTTGAAGATGAGAGACAACCCCATCACGCCTAAAACTCCCTCAAACAAACTTACCCTCTTCGCATTCCTCATCAAACCACTAAAGCCTTTTGTTACTATTAAGAACAACAACGGTGCCAACACATCCCCTTGCTTAAGACCTCTTTGGATATTTATCTCCTCTGTTTGGCTACCATTCACATGAATTGACATGCTTTTACCAAACATGCACACTTTCATCCATGCCACCCACTTATCACAAAAGGAAAATATCATCATGTACTCCAAAAAATCTCAATCCACACTATTTCTTATGACTTGTGAAAGGGAAATGAGTAGTAATTCCTCCCTCCCATATAAGTGAGTCATTTGTAAAAAAAAATAGTTTTCCCAAAATGAGTGACTCATTTCACTTTTCAATATAATATTAATTACTTTTTTTTCAATTATATTTTTTGATTAATACAAATTGCATCTAGGGGTGTGCAAAGTTAAAACCAAACCAAAACCAAAACCAAAACCAAATTGGTTTTGGTTTGGTTCCTGATACCACTTCTCTAAAAACCAGTTTTTAAGTACAACCAGTTCGGATATGGTTCAGAACCGGTTTGAAACCGATTTATGGTAAAAACCAATCTTTTTAACTAATCCATTTTTTTTTATTTAAACCAGTTTTTTTTCTTGCTGATTTTCCCCCACCGTCGTCGTCAGTTGCAAAAGCAGCGTTGTGAACGAGCCATATGACGATACCTACTCACCGCGCCGTAATCCATCGCCACCGGCTGAGACAGGTCAAGACGATAGCTTAATTGCTGCATCGGCAACGCCATACCAAAAATCCCTCCACCGTTGGGACCAACAGTCGTCACAGGCTGAACATGGCAAGAAATCGACGACATCGAGGAAGACGGCACCGGAGAAGAGGTGAAAACCGGTCCGGCGGTAACAGTGGTAGTACCTGTAGCGGCAATGATCAACGAATCAACATGACGAATAAGCCACTCGATTGTTTCACCGTCGGACAATGACCTAGCGGCGTAGAGTGGTGGCATACAAACACGGCGGCCACGACCGTTGACCTTGGTGTGAAGTCTTTGGTGGATCGAGCAGAAGGTCGGACAGTGAGTTTGGTGTTAGGATCGAAAAAAGTGGTCGTGACGGTGGCTGTTACGGGTGGAAGGTTTGGTTTTTGATTGGGTTTGAGAGCAAGAAGAAGAAAGCGGCCAAATCTAAAAATATAACTGGTTTAAATCCTAATCCAAATTTTAATTGGTTTGGATATCCAACCCTTTTAAAATGGATTGGTTGCTAAACATTTACAAAAAATCCAGATATTTTAAAGTGGATCTAGATTGGTTATGGGTTTGGACCTCAAACTGGTTATTATGCACATCCCTAATTGCGTCACTCTCAATTCAATATTTTTACTTTACATTTATGATAATGGTGAACGCACCATATACTTAAATTTTTTTATCTCTTTCACTTATACATTTTTTGTAATATGTATAAAATCATCAAATGAATATTTTATTATAAGACGGATGGAGTAATAGACAATATTAATAGTATAGTGGAAAGATTGTACAAAAAAGAAGAAAAAGTATACAGAAAAAAAGATGGGAAGAAATTAGTGCTTTACTAGAGGAATCAATTCATTCATCCAACATGAAATTGATTATAGTACATCCAAAATCAAATTTCAGTATAGAAATAATCCCTTTTTTTTGGGTAAAGAAATAAAATTTGTTTTTCTGTAAAGAAATAAATTTTGTTTTCAAGCCATGCTACCACGTTCCAATTCCAGCATATATAACATTCACGCATACTTCCCTCTGACATTCATATGTCAATATAATATATACAAAAACAGGGTCATCCCAATAAATATTGAGGCGTAAAACAAACTCTCATTTAATTTTTTTTTTTTGATGTATATTTCAAAATATTTGATGTTTTTGTATAATATATTTAATATTTTTTTCTCATGTTTACTCTTATTGAAAAACACATCCTAAAATTATTAAAGAAGTTGTGACATTCTCCAAAGCATACAAATATTTCTATACTTTAATTACTCTTTAAGAATTGTGTCAAGAGTTAAAACATCAAAAGATAAAATTAAAAAAAAGAAAAAAAGAGGAAGTATCTTTTTCAAAAATATTCTTAAGTAAATTTTATTTTTTTGGCCGTTTTGAGATGCAAAACCGTCTATTAATTATTATTTTTTAACAAACCAAAATGAGATATATTAACAAACAATTCTGCCCCCTGGCACAAGGAGTGTGCCTTAAGAAGCAAAACAAAAATACAACATCCAGTCCTTAAAACACAAAAAGAGGTAAACAACATATGGTAACCAAAGGGAAAACAAACATTTTTAGCTTTCAACCATGAAAGTGTAGTGATTTTTACCTTTTCCATCAGTTGCATAGTGGATTTAACGTTATTAGAAAACAACCGATGGTTCCTTTCATTCCACATAACCCAAATGCAGCAAAGCCAAACCATGTGAAGGAATGACCGACGAGAACTATGCCCACCTGAAGAAAATATGAATTGATGAAAATGATCTATAACATGTTAAGGACCCACTGAGTACACACCTATCCAAGACTTCACAAGTTGCCAAAGTGAACCAAAAGTAAGACAATGTATTATTAGATGTTCTGCTCTTTCATGATGACCACATCCTGAGATACACAATTGAGCATCAAGGGGAATAACACCGCGACGTTGTAAGTTGTCCTCTGTAGACCACCTATTACGGAAGAGCCGCCACGCACAGATAAAGACCTTTAACGGGACATGTTTATGCCACACCGCATCTGAGACGAGATCATGGTCATGCATCTCTTGTTGCATGAACATTTGATACACACCATGAACTGTTAATCTATAAGCAATATACGCATTTGAAAAAGAATCAATTCATTTTACATATGACAATTGGTGTATCATTTTCTACTTGCATATATAAGGAGTGTGAATCACTAAATCAACATATCGAAAATATATATGGGGCTAAAGCAAGGGTTTTACTTTACCTGCTTTATGGATGAGACGTCCTTGATCAATAACATCAATTTACAATCATATTTATAATGTATATATTTTTGTTGTTTTAACGAGGAAAAAGTTTTTCAACCAAAATCCAGACGTAGGCATGGCAATGGGGCGGGGTGGGGACGGGTTTTACCTTCCCCATCCCCATACCTGATTCTCATATACTTACCCGTTACCCTATCGATACCCAACGAGGATGAAAAATTGAATACCATCCCCGTCTCCGACGGGTTCGGGTATCTCTGTCTCATCCCCGTCCCCGCATTGAATAATTTTTTTAATAAAAAATAGAATTTTTTTTGCATCCCTAAAATCAATGTTGTAATACATTATCCAACAATATGCTCACTTTAACATTTGTTAGACGGAATATTTTAGTTGCTCCATTAAATATCAATGGTAGTTTTTATTAATATAACAATTATCAAACAAAATAACATGACATATCAACATAAAATAATTTTTTGCATTTGGGACGGGTTTGTTGGAACAAAGGGTGTTTCACAAGTATACCACTTAAAGTTTTGATGATAACAAAGTATTAAAAATTATCAATTGGATATGCTAAACATTTATTCAAGTGTGCAGGACCATTATCAAAGTTTTA
>Ga0209282_1002877_pt1 | contig 10100 bp, 8 predicted proteins | sample Mtrugardesep15_FD_187529 | JGI IMG/M metagenome (GOLD analysis project Ga0209282, IMG submission 187529) | Root nodule microbial communities of legume samples collected from California, USA - M. trunc garden sep15 (SPAdes) (version 2) | ecosystem: Host-associated > Plants > Roots > Nodule...
TGATTATTTTATCCAACAATAAAAATTAACCGCATAAGTAAATTAACTAATGATACTTTTTTTTGAGGGATAAGGCATCGAATACTTACCAACTAATTTTAACACCATTTTGGTCAAAAAAAAAAAACTCCACTTACATATTTGTTCATGCGGCTAATTTTTATTTTTTTTTGGATAAATTACCCACAATTTTTTAAGAGTGTGGTTGGATGAGGTAATTAGAAAATTTTAAAGAATTTCAAATTCTAGGCAATTTAAATGATTCAATTAAATTTCTTTTATTTCTCAATACTTTTGTTTGAGTGGAGTAATAAAAAGTTTCAATGTCATCATTTTTGGAGAACTTTTATAAATTTCAATTTTTTTTAGCCAAATATGAAAATTGAAATTAGAGGTCAATATGTAAATTTAAAAAAAATTGAGGGGTCAAATTGTAATTTTTTTAAAAATTTGAGGGGTCAATTTACAATTTTTTGAAAATTTATTGGGGTCAAATTGAAAATTTTGAAAAAATTGAGGATCAAAATGCAAAATTTGAAAGATTATAACAATGCAGGATTTTGAAATTCTTATATTTTAGGTGACATTTGAAATTCTTTAAATTTAACTTGAACAAAATACTTCATAAATTTCCATCATTTTGAAAATTCTTCAAATTATTATCCAAATAATGTAATTCACCTCAAAGTATTTGAATTTTCTCATAACGTTACATTCCTTCAAAACATTCCCTCATCCAAAACACTCTAAGGGTATTAAAACTTTTAGCTAGTAAGAGACACCAAGTAGTTTAAAAAGGATATATATGTTTGACCATTATTTGACCTTTATTTCTGTTTGTATGCTCAGCAAAAAATTATCACCAATAACCAATTTGAGAGACATTGAATAAATGGAATGAAACATGGGACAAAACTTAGTTGAGACTAGATCAATTAAATTTGAAATAAAGAATATTTCGTGGGTTAAAAAAAATATATACTTTAACCGATTATCAAATAAACACAATGCGGTCTAATGGATTTATGTTTGTGAAATTGATTTGATCAGAGTGCCCATCTCAATGCACAAGAAGATGTGGACAGACACAATATCACAAGCCATGCATGTTCTTCTGTCAAAAATGTTGTGCCAAATGTCTCTGTGTTCCTCCTGGCTATTATGGTAACAAGTCTGTGTGTCCCTGCTACAACAATTGGAAGACCAAGCGTGGAGGACCAAAATGCCCTTGAAATTTAAACAAAGCATGATCATTAATTTAGTACGGTTTAATGGTATTGATTGATCAAAGAAGTGGAACTATAGCCACATATATTTACTTTTGGCATATAGCATCTTCTAATTTTATTTTGAAAAAGTCAAACTTGTCCATCGTAATTGGCATCGAAGAAAATCAAATTTGATACCTTAAAAGAAGCACAATTTAAGGTCTCAAATTAGCGCCATCAGACCAATCCAAATGGGTTTATATAGTATCTTCTACTAATGGGTCATCACCGAGACTAAATATAATTGTTGTTCTCTATAATGAAGTTAATGAAATCTTTAACTTCACTTAAGAAATAGGTGAAATACCTCATTGGGTCTTTTAAGTTCCACGTTTGTTTCGGATAGGTCTTTTAAATTTCTAAGGTTTTAGATAGGTCCTTTCAGTTTCGAGTGTGTTTCGGATAGGTCCTTTAAGTTTCTAAGGTTTTATATAGGTCTTTTAAATTTCAAGTTTGTTTCAGATAGGTCATTTAAGTTTCTAACGGACAGATCAACTTTGACTTAAGGGAGGTTGATAGAAATGACCTATCTGAAACAAACTCGAAACTTAAAGGACTTATCTGAAACCTTAGAAACTTAAAGGACATGTCTGAAACAAACTCGAAACTTAAAAGACTTATCTAAAACCTTAAAAACTTAAAGGATCTATCTGAAACAAACATGAAACTTAAAGGACCCGGAGAGGTATTTGGCCTAAGAAATATGTATGTAGACCCTCTCTTAAACATGAGGGCTGATTGATTAATAATTTGGCTTTGCTATTATTGATTAATAAATTGGATTTGTTATTTATCTTTCTCTAGTGTTGATATATTCAACTTTTCTAAATTTGCACATAGCATGGCCTTTATTTATTTAACCTTGAGCAAGGAACCATATGTCAGGGAATTCCACAAATTTGAATATTTGAGGGGATCCCCCAGAGTTGAATTTCTTTTTTCTTATAAACAATACTTGTATTGATAAAAATCAACTAAGTACAAGATGTACAAAGTGTCTCCAACATCAAACAACATAAAGGAAATCCAATGTCCGCCAGTAAAATCACCACTATAAAGACCTTAACCTACAAACACCCACCCTGAACTACATGAAAACGACTGGACAAAGTATGTTTTCCAAGACCAAATGAGCCTAAATATATCTTATGCCATAGTGCTACAAGCAGCCCACTCAAAATCACCAAAGCACTACCACTCAGTACCATGATAAAACCTAATAAAGAGTAGTGTTAGCATTCCTCAACCTCTAAATTGTACAAAGATGTACTATGACTCCTTTTATATATAAATATATAAAACAGAACCCAAAATCAATTCCATTACAGAATTATCAATGCAGCCACATCATGGGTGCGTTTGTTTCAGCTTTAAAAAAAAAATAGATTTTGTGTCAAAAGAATCTAGATTTTTTTTTTTAGAGATTTTAAAAAAAATCTGAATTTATTTGTGTTTGCCTATTATCCATAAAAATCTGAAGCAAACGGGCCCATATCACCTCCCTCATACACCATATACCCTTCTAGAATACTGTCAACGACACCAAATTGCAATGCTAACACAAAATCAAAAGCCCCAGCCACCAAATTTCCGTCTAAAATCAGATTTTAAACAGTTTGAAGACAAGCGAGTGGGTTAGACCACCAATTCGAAAAGTACTAAATTTTTATTCCTTTCCTCCCTACTAATGAACCAAGATTAACCTTTTAAAAAAAGAAAATGAACCTAGACCAAGACAGTCGTTTTATCCGATCTATGACCTCTTAGTATTTTAATGTTAAGGGTTGGTAGCTACTTCAATAAAGAGTATGCATAGTAAAGTATCTCCATTCCAAAAATATTTGTTTGGCCACAAGAATTTGTACACTCTACTTGGTTACACATACGCAAGTAAGACGTGATGGCGTTGTTGAGTTATTGGTGATGTTGGACGCGACGGTATTGTTGGTTGGGGACGGCTCTTGGTCATGGAGGTTTTCTTCTGTAGGGGTGTACTCAGTTCGATTTGCGTACAACTCTCTCTCGGAGGTAGTTTTGGGGGAAGAAGGTAAAGTGCCAGAGTTGGCCCATATGCTTGCGAGGATGTGGAATAATTGAGACCCTTTAAAAGTGCAGGTGTTCTCTTGGCAGCTTCTATAGGATAGGATCCCAACTAGAGCTAATTTTTCTAAGTAAATATTATAAATGATCCACCGCGTGTGGTTTTTGCTCTTTGTGGGGCATCAATTGAGTCGGAGGATGGTCTATTTGTTATGTTTAAGGTTGCCTCTGAGGTGTGGTATAGGATTTTTAGGTAGCTAGCGAAGGTGTTGATTTGCCTTAGGATTTGGTTTCTATTTTTTTAGGGGATCCTTAGGAGAGATAAGGTTGGCGTGGTTTTTTTTTTTTATCTGGCATATTGTTGTGTGGTCCATCTGACAGCCCGTAACGACCTTATGTTTTTTGGTGGCGCACTAGATGTAGACGAATTAGTTTATAAGATCCAATTCTCTTTGTGGTATTGGTTTTACGATAGTCACTCTGGTTCACCTTGTTCTCACTGTGAGTAAGTGGTGGAGTCAGTTTTTTGTTGGAGTTGGTAATCGTCTTTATGTTGGACCTTCTTAGGTGCTTTTAATTAGAATTTTTGTGTTGGTCTTCTTATTTCTTATGTCTTATCTTTTTGGTGGGAGAAATGATATTTGTACAATCACTTTATGACAACTTTTTGACAACTTTCTCTATCACACTCACATTATGCTTTTATTCTTTCTTTACTTTTTTTCTCTCTCCATTGTTTTTGACCAATGAAAAGAGAGAAAAAGAAGTTGTCACAATAATTGTCTCAAATGGTTGTTCAAATATCACTACTCTTTTGGTGGAGTTAGCTTGGTCTATTCTTTCTTTATTTTAGGCACCAAGACACCCCAAAGGTGCATACACCTTGAGAGAAGAAGAGATATGAGAGAGTGAAGTGATAAAAAAAAAATTGAAGGAAGTGAAGTGATAAATATGATAGGTTGATGATTTGATAGGATGATAGAGATAAAGATAAAAAATAAGGTGTTGAATAAGTGTTTGAGAATTTGAGATGTATAAATATCATTATTGGTCTTTCTTTACATGGATTTCTCAAACAATATCCTTAAGATACTTGTTAATATAAAAATAAATAAATTAAGACTACAGAAATTCATGGATTTTATCACTAGACAATACTTTAAGTTAGTAATTAATTAAAAAAATAAAAACATAAAGGAATTCCATAGAGCACAATGAACCATGACTACGTTTTTTTATGGCATAGATTGAAGAGCTTGGAATTATAAAGACTGTTAGGATAAAGAAAGTGGTGGAAACATGAAAGCCTGGTATTGGTTGGTCTGTATTTTCAGGAGTGGTTTCTATTCCCTACCTTCTTCCAAAATTCTCTACTTTTGATGTCTTTCTTGTCTCTATAGCAATAACATTCTAAATAAATCACTGACTTGTACTTTTATTTTGTTTTGGTTGATATACCAATCCAATTTGGGTAACGCCTATTATTTGTTTTAACTTTTCCACTAAGGTAAACATTATGATTTATATCATGTATTTTAGGGATTACTTTTTATCTTTATATACTTCAGTGACAAAATTTGAGAGTGATATTTTAGATATAAATTTTTAATATAATCTCCTAACTAAATTGATGGATTTTTTTGTTACAAAATCCAAATATTTGTTGGAGGGTTGAATTTTAATGGAACATTTTAGATATACATAATGTTCCAAATCAATGCATAAGGTTGCTGTTTTTTTTTAACAACAAAATTTATTAATAATCAAATAGTTGCATAAAATGAACAGTGACCAATGATTCAGAGACTACAAAAAGGCGCCCTATGTAGGCGGAACACTCAGAATAAACAGAATAAAAGACACTCATACACACAACACCTAAAACAGACTTCATTGCTACTATTTTTTGTTCTTCTTTTTGTCTATGTAATTATTTTTCCAAATATTTACTTAGATGAGAAATATTAAGTTCTTAACCAAAATATAAATTCAAGGGAGGACTTACGTATGGTAACTTGTTGGCTTGATGTGAATCAATACATCAACATACATGATTGTTAACTCCCAAAGTAGAGTCTCATAAGTATCAATCATACACTGAAAATGATATCCATAACCACTCATCGCCACTACTCACCCCAAAAATAAAAACTCTAAATCAAACAACATGTTCGCATCACCAAAGTTGAGTCACACCCAAAAAGATCTTATTATAATTTTCATTCAGCTTCCACCACCTCTCAATCTCCACTCCACCGAAAGAACACCAAATTAACCCAAATCAAAACTTGAATCAAAGAACTGACTCCCAGTCTCAAACTAAGAAGAAAATAATTTAATAATTTTTCTCGTGAATTAGCAAATGTTCAAGTTATGGTAAAAGGACATGTAAACAAGGTAAGATGACGTGGCATATTAACAAAGTGTTAGTACTAGATAAAGGTTGGTCTTTGTTTGGTGGAAAAGAACAAGAAAATGATATATTGAAAGGAATTTAGGGAAACCGGTGAATGAAAAGATACTTGTCTTCCATAGGATATTGTTCCATTTAACTTTTTATTCAAACTTGTCAGTCTTCTAAAACAGCCGTATATATTGATTGCTTCTATATCATGCTTATGATTGGAGTGAATCTAAAACTTCCCTACATATATTGTTCTAGAAAATATATCATCATGAACAATAAGAAGTAGGTTAGTAACTTTCATTTTTCTCTTTGTTTCAAAATAAGAAGTTTTTGTAGTTTTATTTCTCCAAATTTTCAATATAAAAGAACATGAGTTTCTTGGTTTTGAGAGGATTCTTTATTTTAGTTTGTGTTGTGATTTTAGCTTCTCAACCATACATTGCATGTGGTTTGAGAACAAAAGATCTTGCTTTGAGATGGGATAAGAGGAAACAACCACTTGTTCAAATTTCTCATGTCTTAAAGGGTGTTGCAATGGAAGGTTTGGAATCAAAGATGGATATGGCACCTTCACCTTCAATGACATTTGATGCTAATCAATCAAATAAGAGGACAGTCAAAAAAGGGTCAAACCCAATTCACAATAGAAGTTGAAATGCTTTGGCTAATGGCAATAACCTTTCTTAGTAGATTATCTTCCAAGGTTGGTTAGTTTATTAGATTTGTTAAGTTTATCTGTGTAAGGTGAAGAATTGCAGCTAAAAGCTCATCTTTGTATCACCATCATTCTGATTTGTAAAGATATTATTATAGGTAGTGTAACCAATAGATGAATATTTTGATGATTTTGTTTTTATTTTTTAAAGAAAGTTTGATCATATTGTCGACTATCAAATACAAAATGAGAATGCTATACAAAATATAGTGGAATTCTCTTTTTTCTTCTCTATATGAAAATAACATGTATAACTTTCTTTTGTGATCTTGACCCTGGTTCATGCATAATACAATTACTAACGTTTTATGGACAGACATAATCATCGTATTATTGTATAGGTGCAATTTGTTTAAAATATTGAATTTTAGAAATTAACTTTAAATATTTATTAAAAGGCAATGTCTGAACTAAAATAGCCAACAATATATAATGGAAGACTTATATTTTGGTTTTTTAATTTGTGTGATCAACTTTGCAATGCCCTACAATTTCAAAGACCAACTGAGCAATGCGGACTTGCTTCTTTGCATATCAATGGTGGTCAAACTCCATTTTATCAATCATAACTACATATTTAAACTATGTTTTTTGAAAGAATTTAAACTATGTTAACAATCTAGTTTTTTGTCGAATTTTAATGTCAATTTTGTGTCAAAGTAAAGCAACTCTTCCATTGACATATCAAGTTTTCCATTTTTACCCTTCTGAGACATGGTAAATGAAAGGCAGAAGTTTCTTCCATTCAATGAATGCCAAATAATGTTCAGGAAACAGTAAAACCATACTTTCAAATAGCAGACTTCCCTTAATGGGTAAAAAAACCTTTCTTATTTTCCCAAATTCAAATACCAAATAATGCAGCATGTTTTGACTTAAAAAATTTATTAACAATATGAGCAACACTGGTAAAGAAAAAAAGGAGTGAAGAGGGAGGGTACAAAGCTTGCTAGTTGCAAATAACAGAAACAAGGTCTGTTTCTCTCCCATTGATATGTTGAATGTGACCAAACATGAATCTCAGTAATTCAGTTACTCTTGACAAGAAGCTGAGATCTATTGTATCTGTTCTTCCTGTGTGAATTGAACTGCATAGAAGATATCTTACGCGCGACTTCTTGCCAAATCATGTTCACTGCATCCCCAGGCTGGGATGGATATTGATACTCAAAGTGATTTGTAATTTCCTTTAATCTTTCCCACATCTTGGTCCATTCCTCGCGTTTGATTGAATGAAGAAGATTCAGCAGGTACCCTTTCTTTACAGCATCGGCGGCACGAACAAATACGGAAAACTCTGAGTAGTCCAAAACATCTTCAAATGGTAGCTCAATTTCGTCACTGATGATCACGGGAACACAATGGCTTACTATGGCATCGAAGAGTCGATTGGAAGACGGAGTATCTCCAGCTATGTTAAGGCAAAATTTGGACATGGACATGCCCTGGCTTGCCTGATTTACACCATTTCCTCCTATGCTCCCAAATGTAAAATGTACATCTTTCTCATCTTTGAGGAGGTAATACAGTTCTTGGCGAATAACTCCTCCCTATTGTTTCAACATGATAGTCAACCAATTAGAGTGAATACAAAATTGTTGAAGGATAGTATTGATAAAAAGAAACTGCAGAAAACATGTCAACAGAATAATTTTCAAACAGCAATATTCACAGGATTTGTTAAGTTTCCAATAAATTGTTCCATAATCGTTATCATGTGCTCAATATATAACAATAGATAGTCTCAGAAAAAATCTTACTAAAAAATCAGCAAAAAAAACCAGTCATTAAAGTTCTATATGACATTGGCAGAGCATGCAAATGCAAGATCAAATTGCAACACCAGAGTTGAAAGCTTGTATACACAAGGTATAACTGTCCGCCCTGTGCTGGTTCGTGTTCTAAATGACTATATATTAAATCAATGCATTGTATATTCACCAGAATCAGCACAAGGTATAACGGTCCGCCCTGTGCAAGTTCTCTTTACTCATAAAATCTGTGACCAGATGACGCTGAGGAGAGTGCAAGGACCTGGGATCAAAACCTGCCTTTATGCACCGATCAGGTCCAAGGTGTTTTGTGAGTGCATTGGTATGTGTAGGCTGTGTGACTCACAGCCTACACATACCGAATGGGTTTACTAGTTTAGTTATTTACTTCTTGATACTGCATGAGTTTATTAGTCAACTATCAAGACCAAAAATAATGCAACAACAAGGAGTTGTTAAATCTAAATTCCACCTGATGCCTAGTACAGAAGGTAAAGCACCTTGACATCGCACCCATAATACAAGAGAAACCAGGAAGGTGCACATAATGGTTAATTAAGTAGCACACGCGCTTCGTCTTTTTTCTTAAAATAAACATTTGTCACCCTTATTTGGTGGAGAATGCAAGGACTTGGGATCAAACTCTTCCATTACATCCCCATCAAGCCCAAGGTGTGTTGTGTCATGTGTAGGGGTGTGACGGTTCGGTTTGGATTGGCTTTCAGTCAAAAAACTGTCCGAACCGACGAAACCTACTTCGGATTGGTTCGGTTTTAACTTTTACTGTTTTTCAAAAAATTGAACCGAAACCAACTAACCAGTTAGGTTCGATTTGATTTGGTTCAGTTGATCGATTTTTCTTTCAAAATACAACTTAAAAAATCCATATTTTGAAAATACAAATATCAGGTTTGATGGATTAGTATAACTTCGAATTTCTACACAACAAAATGCACATGGTATGGTCTAAATCTGAAGTATCAGTAAAAAAACGTGTAGTAATATCAAGAACTCACATATGGGAAAAAAGAAACTAAACCATTTTAGCATATACATGACTTTAACTTCAGAACTAAATAGAACATAAATATATCGTATTAAATTAATGGTATTATGACCTTGTGCTGGAATGGAGCTGAAATAACCACAAACAAAATATCTTAAACAAATAACAAGTGCGTCAAACAATCTTTGAAATGAAAGTTGCCTTCAATATGCTCAGAAACTAGACAGGACAACAATATATAAAATGAGCAATCATGTCTTCAATTAGTCTACAAACACAAAAGCAACACACCGACGATATATGTTTTGATTTTCTTATCTCGTTGATGTTCATAATGACAAGCTTTTCCTTATAGTCATTAAGAGGGGTTCCCAAATGGTTGATTAAATATAAAATTCAAATCTCTTAAATCTCTACAAATGGTGATAAATCTATAAAAAAAAATATAAAAAATAAATAAATAAATAAAAGTGAATGGAAATGAGTGGACTAAGGAGTATTTTCTGTTGGGATATAATGTTGGGTCTAAACTTAAGAGTGTGTGTGAGGAGGGATGATATTAGTAAAATGGGGGGTGAGATAGCATCGGTTCGGTTTGTCGGTTCTTTGGATCTCAAAATAAAAAACCAAAAAATGAACCAAACTATATCGGTTTAGACCGGTTTGATTCGGCTTTGAACCAAACCAGACAAGGTTGGATAATTTTTTGGTTTGGTTTGGTTTGAATTTTCGGTTCCATCGGTTTTTACCAAACTGTTATACCCCTAGTCATGTGTGCATTGGTGTGTGAGCTATTGATTGGTTGATATTGAAAGGGTTTACTAGTCAACTATCTAACACGCAAAAAATGTTACAACCAAGGAGTTGTTAATTCTATCTATATTGCACCTGA
>Ga0209282_1002879_pt1 | contig 10098 bp, 5 predicted proteins | sample Mtrugardesep15_FD_187529 | JGI IMG/M metagenome (GOLD analysis project Ga0209282, IMG submission 187529) | Root nodule microbial communities of legume samples collected from California, USA - M. trunc garden sep15 (SPAdes) (version 2) | ecosystem: Host-associated > Plants > Roots > Nodule...
GGAAATGTATATTGATTAATGAAAAGTTATAGGATTTAGTAGCTAGTTACCATACTTAATGAAAATGTATTGATTAATGAGAGAGAATTTTTTTTCTTAAAAAAACTTGGTAATACTAACCGGATCTAGGATCGACTAATTTGAGAGCCTTAAAGTATGGATTACTTCATCAAAACTTGATAAGAGCTAACTCCAACGTCTCAAGTCTAACATCATTAAATCAATCCAAATTGGTTAATGAGAGAGAATTGTTGATTACATGGAGAGATACTACATGCTTATATAGCCAATTCTAACGTAACTAATTATTGTAATAACTATTGTAACTATATAAAAGTAGAATCCGTAAAAACAACAACACTATTAAAGTAGAAAAGAATGCAATCACACGAACTATAGCTAGGCAAATTAGCATGAGTGTGTGAAGGTAGCTTGCTGAAATACTTCCACTACTGGCCATTTGTCTCTATCAAATCCATGTATGTGATTGGCAAAACCAATACCGACTTCGTGTGCCATAATCTCCAACGCAATATTGACCATTTGTCATATAACATTTTGACCATTTGATGCAACTCAACTACTACAAGTAAAATGTAAAAAAGATACTTAATGTACCACCACGAGTCAGAAAGAAGCATTGACACCAAAGAAGCCAAGGAAAATGAGCCAAAAATAGTCATGATAATGCTAAAATGAGTGGCATATGAAGGCCAACATAGCCAAGCTCTGAAGGATAAATAGTAACCTAATATGCCAAACAAACAAGCTCTTGTGGTAAAAGGGTGAACTTGGAATGGGGAAACTGTGTTATTACCTGCACTTTGAACTTGAAGGAATCCTAATAGTGTTGGAAATGTAAATGCATAGATTTTATGCCGGTGGGTTGTGAAGGAATAATGAGTTTGGTTACATGCAATTGAGAAAGGAGTTGTTATGTTGAAGGTTTGTTGGTGGACATAGAAGGTGGCTTGCCATTGATGAGAGGTTGGTTCAAATGGCCAAGCCATAGGGATCATATGCTATGTTGTATGCTATTAAGATAGGCAGTGTTGAGGTAGATATATTTTAGTTCTATTTATAAGGTTTTTGGGGAGAATTTTTAGTCCAACTTAAGTTTTCCAAGTTTCAACTTTTGGGTAAACTATATGTGCATTTTTGGTATCACGGTGGATTTTCTTCGAAATCACGGTGAGTTGGTATGATTTACTTCCTTAATTTGAGTGTGTGCTGTTTTCGGTTAAGAATTTAGATATTTTTAAGTGTAAACAGTGATTTTACTTCCTTAATTATTATTATTTTATAAGTTGCTTGCTAAATTTTATAGTAGCTCCATCAACGTTCAAGGATCTTCACAATCGTTCATGTCTTTCTCATTACTTCATAGAATTGTATTTTCTAGGATATGGTTTCCATTAGTAATGGAAACACGCCAGATCTGCTTGAAAAAGTAAATGCATTTTCATAACTAAAGCTACTTCTTGTAGAAATACTGTCATTATGTTCGTGATTTTATTTTTAGTTGAATAAATCTTATGAGTCGATATTATATTCCTGTATGATTTGGTCTATCTGCAAAGAGACATATACTATAGGAATAGATCTCCTCGTATAAAACTTTATGAAGAGAGTAAAGTGAAGTGATTTTGATTGGTGAAAGATGCGTCATTTTTTTTTGTGTAACAAAAAAAAAGTGATGCATCTCTCACCAATAAAAATCACCTCACTTTACCTAAATTTTGTTTATTATATAATAAAATTGGAATTAAAAAGTTTGTTTTGGAAATATAAGTCTTTCCTAATGACAATGGTTAAATATTGCATTAATAGAAACTTTGTTTTGGAAATATAAGTCTTTACTTTTTTTCTTAACAATAATTACGCCACTTTTTGATACAAACTTACTTATTTTAGTATTTTAACTAATACCCCAAGATTACTCATTAACATTCTCCAAAAATTTTACACATGTAATTAATTATGTGTTGCCACATTATTTAATAAATTTAAAACATATGATTTGTTATACCCTATTAATTGATGTGACAACACAAGTCATGTGTAAACCCATGTTGAAAATTAAAATGTTATTCTTTTAGTCAACTCTTTTTTAATTAAAAACATCATTAATTTTAAAAATAAATACATAAAATCTTCATAAAATTTACTTTGTGAATTTTTACTAATTAAATATTATGAAAGATATCACATTCACATTCACATTCTACAAAATCTATTAAAAGATGGATACTCATAAATGTACGGTGCAAACATATACGAGATCTTGAAAGTTTGACCTCATTTTGATATTTTGAATCAAAATCTACAAGAGTCATTATATCGATCTGCAAAATCTACAAATAAGTCAGCATTTTGATTTTATTTTGGTGAAAGTCAGCATAATGATATACAATGTTAGAAGTGAAAATGATAATTAGATGTTACCCTTATAACTGTAAGAGGTGTAAGGGTACTTGGAATCAGACTTTATAGGATTAGGAATTTATTATTTGTGTGATGAATCCTAATGCCTAGCATATATTTTGCCTAAAAAAGTGGTTAACATATTTTAGTTAAAGTAAGATCGCTCAAGACTCAAGATATACTCAAGTTTGATTTCTAATTAACCATGCGTTTGAAAACTGATGATTTCACATTGGTAAGTGAGAATATTTATTTACTTAAACGTGGAACCAAAAAATACTATTCTCTCTGTCTCGTAATACTTGACCATTTCACACATATTAAGAAAATTGTAAATATGAATATGAAAGAAAGAGAATGCTATTTTTACTAAATTGCTCTTATTATTATTTTTAAACATTCACTTTTAAGTAATGATTACTAAATTGCACTTCATTGTCATTGGTTTATATTACATGCTAGACATGCTTAATTATGAGATACAATTATATTAGAGACCATAAAAAACATTTATAAGGGTAAACTTGTCAAATTTTGCTTAAAAATTTGAGAAGGTCAAGTACTGTGGGGCAATTTTTTTTCCTAAATAGATAAAGTATTGCGGGACGGAGGGAGTACAAAACAGTTTTTACCTACCTTAGGCTCATACTTAAATTCTGTCCCAAAAAAAAAGACCCAAACTTAAAATATTTGGCCGGTTTGTTTAGAAAATGGACAACAAAGGATAGCATGCAGGAAACAAAAATATTTTTACTATGTTTCATGTTTGACAAAGCATAGCAAAAAAAAACCTCTAAATAATTTTAACCATTCTTTGCCTTCTTTTTTTTCTGATCTAGTATATAATGAACAAATGGATATTGGGAGCAATCTTAACTTGCATAAAGAATTACAGAGAAATCATGGGAATACATTGTCATCCATCTTCTAGGATCTCTTTGTGAACATGCATGCATGAAGGGCTGCAGTATTTGTAATTATACCGGTGGAAAGGAACTATACCAGCAAGTGAAGAATTACAACAGGAACATAATATGTCGCCAGCTAATCCACTATTATTAGCTGAAGTGGTTGAATTATTAGCTTGAATTTTGAGGGCAGCCATTCTTCTCTCTGCAGCAGCTGCTCTTTTTTCTCTTTCTGCATCCTGTGCTCTTTTTAATTCCTCCTGTTTATTTAAAGATAAAAACAAAATCCAGATAGTTAAAATATTAAACAGTTCATTCATAAATGTGCAGTGTGATTTTAACATAATAAATTAGATGTTTAAAAAAATAGAACAAAGTAAAGGATATAGTGAAAAGCAAATAAATAATTGTGCAAGATAAAGGTATTTTCACTATTTCTAGTACAAATCTTGAAAATGAGAAACAGTAAAAAAAATCATAATTAGCAAATGGGAAAATAGAAAGATTTTTTTAAAACCAGTAAGACTCATGCATTTTGGTTACACTAAAAAGGGTGAAGAGAAATTTTAGAGAACAGAATAAAAATGAATGTCTACTTTGTTCTGTTTGAGTGTCAAACACCAAAATAACATTGTTTATATTTTCAGCTAGCAAATAATCACTACTAACCTCTTTCGATAATTTCACACCACTTTTTGGTTGAGGTTGTCCTGTAGCAGATGTTGAAGCAATCTTTTGTTTTTCAGCAGCTTCAGCCTGAAAACCACATTCAAGATTTGTCAGAGCAACAAATATCAACAACGATAAGCATCAGTGCCATATATGATTGAAAAACAACAGGGAAAATCAAAGCTTCTCAATAAAAAGTCTTCAGAATATCTGTAACCAGCCTCAAGCTATATCCATAAGCATCAGAACCAAGAATGGCAAATTGAATTTGCAAATCGGTGAAATACAAGAGTGATATTTGAATTTGCAAATCGGCGGTGAAGTACGAGAGTGAAGAGTACCTCAAGTTTTCATAATCCACAAAAAGTTCATGTGTTCATGCACACTTGTACTAACTCATTTACAAACTATGTTTGGTAGCCAAAAGGGGGAAGAAAAACAGATGAATATTATTTGAAGGTGCGGGTACCGTTTTCACTCTAGTCGACTATGCAATAATATCAAGATAACTATGAAAACTTCAGATAAACCCTAACAAATTGCAAGTAAAAAATGACTGAAGAGTGTGCATGTTAAAGATGATAATGTCAGTTGAGTTCCATTTTAAAAATGGAGGTAAAATCATAGTTGTCAAACCCAAAAACTGTGTTGCAGCCGACCACAAAAACATTGCAGCGGAATAGCACATAGTGCAATGAACGCTATTCTAAAGTAATTATAGATAAATGAAATAATTAATGTTGTAACCACAAATGCCAAAAAATTAAATAAATTAACCAAAATTCATGAATTATTAGCAATAAAATGTCATAGAAGTTAAGCAAAACAAACAAATAGCAACAACGGTCAAGAAAACTAACAAGTTTAAGCCTCTAAGGCTTTAAGTAACTAAACATTAAAATTTAAATAACAGCTTTCAATAACAAGGAAATTTTCAGCAATTGGATGAAGTAACTTTGACCTGGTAATAATTGTGAAAATTACAATTATAAAAAAACTAAGGCTTTTAAAGACAATAATATGACATGATATATTATAAAATAATTTGATAAAATTAATTCATTTCTGAACCGCATGAATAAAACAATTGTATAGTCACACTTTTTCACCGTTCACATAAAGTGGCATTCTCTTTCTTCATCTGTGTTTCTGTTTTGCTCTCTCCATGATCCATTTTCCCCAGACACATACAATGACCAAAATTATGCCACCAGAAACAGAGCAGAAACAGGCCGCTGGTCGCAAGATGCTGGGTTGCCGGTTGCTGGACGTTGGATCATCGGCTTCCGGATCAACGGAGGTAGGATGTGGGGAGCAGCTTCTCTGGTTCAATGTTTGAAGGTGAGAGTGTGAATTTCGTGATTTCTATTGGAACTCTTAAGCCCTAATAGGAAGTGAAATGCTCCAAACAATCCCCCCAACTCAGTAACATCTATTTTTAAGGGTATTTTAGGGGTTTTGAAGTTCTAGCCCTGTAGCGCTGCCAACAGCCGCGATTTCTAAAGATGCAGTTGCAATCTGTGACGCCACAACTTGCTGATAGCAGCCACAGGCTGCTCCGACACAATAGTGGTGCTATTGACAACCGCTGCTAATATGTATTGTAAACATGTCCAAGAAAACTAATGTGAGGTCATCACACTACATAGAGACTGAAAGAATAAAGATGTACCTGAGCCTTCTTTTCTTTTGCTTTCCGTAATTTCTTCAATTCTTTTGCTCTAGCTTTTCTTTTAGCATCTTTTTCTGCCTGCACAAGCAAAAAAGGAGGCAATAATTACTCTTCCACAGAAGTTCTTAGATTTGATTAATAAAAGGTAAAAATCACGTCTAGTGGGGACAGGTTCCCTAATATAAAGGTTATGTTTTTCAACCAGCCATACTTATTTCCTAGTATCCCTTTTACTGCCAATAACATTTATCGGCAAGTCATCACAAATAAAGAGAAAACTATCGATAGCAAAAAAATAATTAATGATTTGATTTTATATAAATCATAGAAAGAAAAAAAGAAAAAAAAAACTTATTCCTAAAAATATCAGAATCACCTGCTTAGCAGCTTGTGATTCTTCCATTTCTTTAGTCAATGCACTAGGCACTTTTGCAGCATTCCAGTCCCACTTGTCAAGATTTGAAGCCATAAACCTTCTGAAAGTGTTCCTGACTTCCTTGTCAGGTGCCAACATATATGGCGTCCGTCCCCTTTCATCTTTGACACATGGATCTAAGCCCTGTTCTAAGAGTTCCATAACCTTTTCAGAGTCACCAGATTGTGCTGCTTGATGTAAAGGAGTTGATATAACAGGTAACTCATTCTCACTTTCGTCATTACTCAAAAGAAGAGGTTCGTCATTTTGGTTACTGGAACAACCTTCAGCTTTGTCGTTTTCATCCAACCCAGCGATGTCCACTTTACTCGCAGTTGGGACGCCATTTCTTTTAGCTTTGCGAATTGGCACCCCGTCCTGTTGGTTACTTTGTAAAATTTCCTTCTCATCTGCTTCATAGGATACTAAGGTCAACTGGCCATAGACACGTTTTGCTTCTCTGAGAGTTGGCCTGCGGACAATCATAGCAATATTTCTAACACATTGTGGATTGGTAAAACATGGCTTTTCTCCATCATAAAGCAGTTCGCGACTACTTGAAGGTGCGTGTATAAAAATGCAAATGGAAGCATCAAAATAAGGTTTCCAAGCAGTAAGCAGTTCATGAACTTCCTACAATATGAGCATGCCAATAATCAGGTCAGATTTACACGTCACTCTGCACAATCTCCCAAACACAATAAAAAAGGTAATAAATAAAATTGGATGAAGAAAATACAGCAGTCAATTTGTCAAAAATCATGATCAATAGGGCCAATTATAATTGCTTGTATAACAACTTATAAGTAAACAAACACATCACATTAGGAGTTCTAAAGTCTTTGCAAATGAAGTTAGCAGCAGTAATTTTAATTATAAATAAATAATTGAGAATAAGCAGCCTGTATTAAGAGGAGAAATTCTTTTAACAGTTAAATATTTTATATAACATTTTCAACATGGGAAATAGCACAGCAACAAATTATATTGCTGTTGCCCAATAAATTAAGAAAACAAAATCAGCAAAGTTTTCAGAAAAGACATTACTGTACAAATCTCTAGTTATTGGTAACATACATACACACAACCTACCACTTCCCACCTCTTGAAAAAAACAAAAAATAAAACACACATAGTATTACTGTTTATACTACACATTTGTTAACCATAGTACAATTACGTTTAATACCACGATCCACAACAAATTGGCTAGCTCAATATGTTAATTTCAGAACACCAAAGAGCAAATATATATATTTTTTAAAAATGGGAATAAAATAAAATTAGCAAGCAAAGCAATGTAGGTTTGATTAAAAATACCTTTTTTAATGCAAGTTCGTTGTAGCGACGAAGTGAAGCACCAGCAGAATGTACAGTCCTGCCAGAAGCATCTTTAGCTGACTGTTTTTTTCCGGCCTTGGCCCTCACAACATATCTGCATACGAATGACAAAAGTTTAAAGTTACAAACAAATTTTGAAATTCCATTTACAATTTTCAGTGAATTGAACTAGTGATGATAAAAATGAATAAGAAAATAGGAAGATGGGTATTTGGTCAACGATTATGAGGTATGTATGATATCATATAGGTCATACCACCTTGGGAACAACCTGAGGGCAGGAAAGAAAAACAACTGCAGAAAAACCAAACAACTATCTGGAGAATATTAGGCATAAATGATACAGCATTCCTCTCATTCTCGTTGTAAAACTTAGCTGAACAGAATCAGCATACAAGAAGAATGTATACACAAATTCATTTTCATCCTGTTAGAATACTTTAAAGTACCTATCTTAGAATTGGTTCATATTTCCTGTTTTGTTTCCATATTATGTTATTCAATCAAAATTATGAGTTTAAAAAGGAAACAGTGCTTTATCTATTGTAACACCGTCAAGATATTTTGCATCGCATAAATATCAATTTCAGAGTATCTGGTCTTTTTATCATTACTTTCCTCCCACTATACATAAAAGACTAAAACTCTATAATTTCAACAATCCTGATAAAATGATTGTACCTATATTCTAATAAAAAATGTTTATTGCTCATAATATAACTAAAATGAGGATAGCCAAAATGTTAGGAAACCAAGAGAAAATCAGTAAAATTGATTAAGCATTATAAGGGATAAATAACTGGCATTACGAATACAGCCATACAGGTACACACAATCTTAACAAGATTGGCTTGCAACATTGCATGCAAGAGCAGAAATATTCAGTCTTAATGGTTACTTATGCTTGAATCATCCGGTTAAAAGAAAATGTGACTAGAGTATATGACAGCCAAAGGACTGACCTCCAACGCAACAGGAATTGATAGACAGCATATGCATCACAGATGTTTAAATATTAATCTTTTAACATGGTGTATATATCAAGCATATACTGGTAATCTCAACCTCACACGGTATGCGTAAATGAAACTCCAACCATATTTTATCAGATAAATCACACAAAAAGTGCAAAACTCTAACTCATTTTAAAATATTTAGTAAAGAAAAGAATTTGCTAACCTATGAAATGTCTTATGAGCCACAACTGTATCACCATCAAAGACACAACCAGCAAAGTGCCCACCAGATGCAAGCAGAACGATCCTCAAACGGGTGTTATCCCTAGGTTCAACTGTCAGAGATTTCAACCTCTCCACCAAATTTTTCTGCACTTGTTCATCCTCATACAACACATTTTCGCTGACATTCATGATCAAAGACTTCCATACAGAAACTCTTTGCCCTGTCTGAAGAGACACAAATAGCTTTTGTTTTAAGCTTATGCCTGATTTATTAGACACTACGTTTTGACTCCGAGACTCATTTTCACTGTCATCGTCGTCATCACTTTCTGATCCAGATATACTTGATACGTCATAGTCTTTAACAAAATCAGATGTCAAATCCTCAAAATCCTCTTCCTTCACAATATTTTTCCCAGCAATTGTCAGCTTCACCTGTCATCAATACATCCATTATATCAGCCAATCAAAAAACACTACCACTCCCTTTTACATCCATAAACCAAAACAGATATTTAGGCCCTGTTTGGATAAACAACTTATTTGCAGCTTATAGCATAAGCAGTCACCATGAAAAGCTATCCCTAAGCAAAAGATAAAACAAATTCAAATTGTTCTTGTAAGCCACCTTAGAGAACTTATGGAAATAACCTAAAAACAATTTACGAACAACTACCTGGAGAAACTTGCATAAATGATAAAACATTACAACATTCCCCTCCTTCTTGTTGTAAAATTTAGCTGAACGGAGTCACCTATCGTAAGGAGTTATCATAAATTCTCCCAGATAATCTCACAAAACTTAGATAAGCTCGAATGGGTCAATCAAAACAGACACTTAGTTGGAACTTTGAACTCAAACATGAGTATACAAAGCTTCCAATACACAAAACAAAACACAATCGAAAATCAATCAGAAAATGTTCTAAAAAAAAATTGGTACCCTAAATTTTACTTAATTTAACCGAAATAAGGGCAATTTGATAGTATTTTACAGAATTGCAAATGACCCAATAAAAAAGGTTGGATTTTTTCTCTTAAAAACCAAAATGGATACTCTAAACTGTACCAAAAATTACTAAAATTCAAAAATTGAATAAACAAACAAATAATTAATCAAACAGTGAATACAAAGAGGGGTTAATTGAAACTAACATTGAATCGATGAATATCGGATTTGAAGTGAGAACGTTGATCCTGAAGAGAATCGAAGTGAGCCTTGCAAGTATTGCAGGTCAATCTAGGACCTGAAACGACGGCGTTTTGAACATCATCAACGGCGTCGTCGTTGGAGGGCGGTTGAAGGGTTTTGGTGTGGTGGTCGGGAAGTGAGGAGTGAGGAGAAGGAAGAAGACGACACGAATCGAAGTAGTTTGATGGAAGTTCGAAGATTGAACGGTGCCGTTTTTCTTGAGACGATGCCATTAACGAGAAGTTCAAAGAAATTGTTTGGTTTCTATAGAATACGGGAAAAACAAATGAAATAGA
>Ga0209282_1002880_pt1 | contig 10098 bp, 3 predicted proteins | sample Mtrugardesep15_FD_187529 | JGI IMG/M metagenome (GOLD analysis project Ga0209282, IMG submission 187529) | Root nodule microbial communities of legume samples collected from California, USA - M. trunc garden sep15 (SPAdes) (version 2) | ecosystem: Host-associated > Plants > Roots > Nodule...
CCGTGGCTACAACTTTAGCCTTGGCAGAGCAACACCACTGTTTCCAGCTGAAAGCAGTCTGTCTCAAGTTTATTGCCACCTCTGAAAATCTCAGAGGTATGCTTTTCTTCTCTAAACTTATTATACTTAATCGCTCACTGATAAAGGAGTTGATATTAGTGAGTAAAATTGACACTGAAAGGTCTAAATTCTGAAAGTTGATATCAACTCGGTAACCATTATTCAAAGTTAAATTAGCTGCTGAATGTTGTCCTTTGTCAGCCTGTCACTGTTATAGCCTCCAGTTTGTACTTGCCGAAATGAAAAAACTGATAAGCTTTGTATGAATCATATGTTTTTGCTTTTTTTGTCATCCTTTTCCATTTACTTCTAATGTGTCCTGCAAGTTCAGTGATTGTTCCAAGTTTACCCCAAAGTCTTGTATGACCAATTGATTTGTACCAGCAAAATACTCTTTATAGTATTCTAAAACTTTATTATCACAACAGAGAAGATGACAGATGCTGCACTTATTATCGAACAATTAGTATGTCTATCTTCCAGGATATGTTGGGGGAAATGTTATTTTGATATTGGAAACATCTATGCTGTCAACGCATCTAATTGCATAACTATTGATGGATATCACCACGATTCCATTAGAAATTTATCTGGCCTAACTTGAGCTAATTTGTTGATATTACCAACCTATTTTTATTCTTCATCCAAGAACATTTATATCAACTGAACTATTTTTATTATTTTGGTTCTTCAGCTGTGATGCAAACTGATGGATTTGAGTACTTGAAGGAAAGTTGCCCATCTGTTCTGACTGAGCTATTGGAGTACGTGGCTAGATTTACTGAGCATTCGGACTTTTTGTGCAAGCACAGGAATGAAGCAATACTTGATGGTAGCGACATAAATGGGAGGCGGGTGAAGCAAAGGCTTTAGTGTGAAGTGAACTCTGAGCAGCTTTCTGTACAACCCTCGTCAACTCTCCTTTTTAAATGATAGTGAGAGCCTTAGTTAGAGGGAGGATGATGATCGTTTATAGGATTAGAGACAACTTTTGATTTTCTTAGCTATATTCTTGTGTAAGAGATGTGTAAATGTAATTTGTGTTGGTGCTGTTACTGTTCTGTTAGGTTTCTGTTATATCTTCGTGTTACTTTTTAATTGGATAAAAACATCTGTTTGAAAGTATGGAATGCTGCTACTCTTGTTTTTGTATTCTTTTATCTTGGATATTGTGTATGTTTCTACAATCTAGCAGCGCAAATCATTTTAAAAATATTTGAGAGACATCTTGTCATAGGGATCCTTTCTATTTCCTTACTGTTTTAACTTCCAATGTTTGTTAAGCAGCCTTTAGTTTGGTGATGTTAGAACTGTATTTGAATCTTCAGAACCCCTTAGTGGTAAATGGACAAGTCACGGTGACTTCAGTCTTTCCTTTATATAAAGAAAGAAAATACATGAGACAAACATGAGAGTTAAGATAATGGTGATGGGGTAAAACGTGGGAGAGGGATACAGGGAAAGTTGTGTTAAATTCCCTGCTCTGATGGCGGAGGATCCACAATCCACCTTGCTGTATATGTGACGTGTACTCATTTGATTCATAATTCATAATTGTATTCAAATTTGCTTCTCTTCTTGTGAAAGTCTTTTATGCTGAAGTTGTTATTCTATGATGTTGTCTCTTCCAAACATGGAAGCAGCATGTGGTGGTATTTTGGGGCTTCCAATAGTGTTTTATTCTGCTTACGGTTCAAGCCTTGGGGTATGTTCAACTGTGTTGCACATTGTGGGGAATCTACCATGCTATGCAGATGGCCTATTAGAGAGGTTGTGCAAACATCATTGTAGAAAATGATGTTCTCTATTGAAAGATGGCTGTGCTACGAATCACTTTGGTTAACCTCTTGCCAATTGTATTCACTCATTAGCTAACCATGAAGTGAAGCATAGATGGAGCTACATACAATCAGCGCGATTAGCTTCCATAATGGTTTTTAGTTTTGCTTTGGCCAATTTACCCCCTTTGTTAAAAATAAAATAAAATAGAACCAACAGATATTGTTGATTCTCATGGTTTAAATGCATGAGTAAAGCTTAACATTATAAGTAATTAAGTATGCTTATTAACATTTGTAATTGTAATCAAATGTTTTGTCGCGCAACTCGGTTGGTAAGCTTCATAAACATTGATATGTAAAGGTTCTGGTTTGAACCTTGATTCTCAATCCCCCACACTTATAAAGTGAGTCAAACTACTAGGCTACTTGAAAGGAAAAAAGAAAGATTTGTTACAAAAAAATGATTGCAACAAAACATAGGATACATGATATTGAATTAGTAGTGTTTACGGTAAAAACACAATTACCAAAATTTATAAATAAAAAATATTTATGGAAAATTGAATAGAATTTGAATCCTTGTAAAAATCCTATTATTTTTTATTTTTTTTGTAAATATCCTATTGAATTAACGTTAAAAAAATTGTTAGATGAATTTCTAGTTAACGTAGGTACGAATTCAAATATATTGTATGTACGTGAATTAGATATTTTGATTCTATAAAGTAAGCATACGTTAATTGAATTAACGTAGGTATGTGAATCCATTTCACGTATATACCTCCCACATTGAAAAAAAATTGGAAAAGAATTAAGGGTGGTGTAACCGGAAATTTATGGGGTGTAAGTAGAAAAAGTCAGAAACTATTTGACAAACATTAAAAATAAAATAAAAAACTAAAAATTGCTAGGTTAAATTATTGAAAACATGAATAAACTAAAGAAAAAGGTTAAATTGTTGAACCCGTGTTTCCCACTACAACCATCACCACTCGCTCTCGCGGTTCAGTCTCCATCTCCCCGCTAGTTCTCATCCATATCCAAAATGGTAACGATCCTGTTCTTCTTTTCTTTGATTTCTCATTTTTTTTAATTACACTAATTTGATTTTCAATTTTCTCTATGAAGTTGTTCTTCTCGTACTTCAAAGATTTGGTGGGAAGAGAAGTGACGGTTGAACTGAAGAACGATTTAGCCATCAGAGGAACCTTGCATTCTGTTGACCAATACCTTAACATCAAGCTCGAAAACACTCGCGTTGTTGATCAAGACAGATACCCTCACATGGTATCTCTCTCTTCCTTCTCTCTAGGGTTTATTATTATTATTTTTAATTATTATAGCTTCGCTTTTATCATCGTTAGTTATTTTATCGAATCAATTTTACCGAATTTAAGGTTTTTGGTGTATTAAATAAAATTCAATTCGGAATTTGGGACATTATTTCATCTGATTGTGATTTTGGCTTTATACTTATATTATATGTGGTATATGATTTTTGCTGTTATAACTACTCTCTCAGGTCTCATAATTAAGCAAAAATTCGTTTTTTCATATTCATTTGAATAACCAATGTAGTTGGTCTATATTATAGACTATAGAGCAGAAGATACATCAGTTATTCAATGAATCTAACTAAAGAACCTTCGCTCATATACGAGATCGCAGGGAGTATCTAGTAGTGCTACCATTAGTTAGTGAAAATTTGTAAGTGAACAAGTAGTACACAACAAAACCGCGATGGTTGCTTTGTTTATCTTTGTGAGAGTTTTATCCATCCATTTCAAAGGCGAAGTCTTGTCCTTTCCTGCTTATGTTATGTTATCTGTGGAATTTCACGAGTTAAACTAATGATATATGGACATTAGGTATTTCATATTTGTGTCATTAATACTTGTGGTGTGATGTTGGAGGTCTGAGGCCCATATGGTCATATCAGGATACCTTTCCCACTCCCCTGTGAAGGTGTTTTAGCTAAATATGAAGAAAAAAAAAGTTGTATATTTTGCTTTCTTAAATTTAGAATCTGTTATAGTGTTGTTTGTTGACTGATGAGGTTTTTGTGCAATTAAAAATGCAAGTGGATTAGATGATAATAATTAATAATAATAATGATAATAAGATTGAATAGGAAGCCCACTTCGAGCCACCGACAACCACCTCTAATACCAATTGATTGCAAGAATAGTGTAGTTTACAAAAGAAGCTAAGAGGGAATGTAGTTGGAAGGCCATGAACAAAGTCTCAAGTGTCTAAAAAAAGAGTTCAGTGAGAAAAGAAGAAAAACATGAGTTTCAAATCAATGAGACAGAGTAAGAGAGTTTGAGGGCAGAGAGAAAGACAATGAGTCGAGAGACTTGAATGGAGAGGTTGACGGCTGCGGGGCAGAGAGAGGCTAAGATTTGAGAGCAGATAGAGGGGTTGGGTATGAGAAAAGGAGTAAGATGAAGGATTGTTGTTGCTGGTTGTTGTTGCTGGCTGTGCGTCATTATCGCAAGTTTTAGTGCAGCTTAACCTTCATTAGGCTCTCTAAACTATTACAATCCCACTGCTCCTACAAATTTCCATGCCAATTCCCGCTGATCTTTTCTATGTAACTATCCGCTCTGTAGGATTGCACAATTATGCGAGTAAATAAGTGATTTTGATTTTTGACAACCTTGTTTGTGAATCTGTTTATATTCGACCAATGTCTTTGTGTTTGAATAGGATGCCTTGCAATAATTTAAGTCTTTCGGCCCTGAATTTTAGGTTTTTTTTGGTATGCTATTAAAAGAAGATATAAACATAGTTTAATATGTTGTATTTTTACACTGTAGAATCAGAGTATACGTTAAATGCCTGGGTATACTGCTATGATAAAATAGATAAATGAGAGATTTTGCATGGGTGTTTGCATAAGGTTTAGAGAATTTACCTGTGGTTTGCTTTAGGGGCAGCAGGTTTTTGTTTTGGTTTCTGCCAGTTTTCACAGCCGTTGGAGGTGTTTTGTTCTTTTCGTATGTTGTTTGCGGTTTCCGTTTATATGCGGTGCCGTGTGTAGCTCCTTTCTTGTGCGAATTTTGTCTGCTTCTTGCGACAACTCAGCCTAATAAATTTGCCGATTAAAAAAAAAACTAAAATTTTAACAAATTTTCAAATCACCTTTTGCATGCAAAGAGTACAACTGTATGTTGTTTTCCGTTTGATTTTGTTATATTTTGCTCTCTTTATTTGATTGACCAGACCTAACTTGCTTCAAATTTGATTGTATTTTGATTGTTCATTAGTTAGTAACATGTTTATCTTTTGATTTCAGCTTTCTGTAAGGAACTGCTTCATCAGAGGATCAGTGGTGAGATACGTGCAATTGCCTCCAGAAGGAGTGGACATCGAACTATTGCACGATGCCACAAGGAGAGAAGCCAGGGGTGGTTGATTTTGTTAATCTTGTAACGTATCTTCCTATGAGAATTCGATAGGCTGGAATATCATAGATGTTATCATTCCTGCTTAAGAGAAGAAACTAGTGCGAATGTCAAGACTAACCATGTAACTTGAGCATCAGTCTGTTTTACTGTGACAAATTGATTCTAGCGTTATTACCTTGTGTTTCCCTTCCCCTTATGCATCTATTAAAAAGAAATGTCAAAACCTATATGGAATTATGCACAACATATGCAATGTTTAGTACATGAATATCTGAATGTTTCTCATGACACATATTTGTTGTTCAAAATTACCTTGTCTACCCAGATGCAACACATCGAACCCCTTTTATTTTATTTAGCAAGTGACTTGTGCAGCAGATACACGACTTTGATGAAACTTCTTTTATGGTTGGTTTAAATGATGAAAACAATTAGTTTGTTTACAGATTCAAATTTCTTTACTTTTTACTTGTTTTAAAATATTTTTGTTTTGGATATTTTTTCTAAAAATACTTGGAATTATATTAGTAGAGGGGTAACTTTGGCGCAACTGGTAAAGTTGTTGTCATTTGACTGAAAGGTCACAGGTTCAAGTCCTGGAAACAGCTTCTTGTAGTGGGACCCCTTCCTGGACCCAACATATGTAGGAGCTTTAGTGCATCGGGTTGCCCTTAACAGTCAACACTTTTAAAGTTTGAATGTAAAAGTTTTACGTAAAAGTTCAAAGTAAATGGAAATGAATATTACATATTAGTTAGTATTTCCTTTGTCACGAGTTCGATTGTTTCTTTGTTGTGTCATAAGAGATCATATTTGATGTATGTACAGAATGTGAAATAAAATATGTGAAACTGTAGAAATGGAGTCTCTACCTTCCGTGATGGGGAAGGTAGTGTGCCTTTCTGTATTTGTGCTCCATTGAATCTATATGATGCTTCTCAAATTGCCATGTCGTCGTTTTTTTAAAAGCTTAAAACCTAACAAAATCATGCTGACATTAACCCCTCATTTTGTCTCTCTACTTCCCCCATCACCTCGCCAGCCGTCGCTGCTTCGCTGGAAGCTTCGTTGTTGTGGATTTGTATATTTTACTCTTAATTAATCAGTTAATTTTTCCCCATATTTAGTAGATTTCCTCCTCGTTGTTCAACATATTCTTTGAAACAAGAGCCTTTCAGTCACCGTAGAGTACAAGTAAGTGCATTTTGTCCAATATATATTTTCTAGGTCTTAATGTTTTTAATTTGTTGACAAAGAGTAATCTACAACTATTTGTTGAATTTGAAAACTACAATTAATCTTGTTGCCTAGAGGATTTGATATTTCGCAATCAACCCGTGGTAAATTGGAAAATGTTCTCTTAATTTATGTCTTTTATATTTTATTAATTTTGGCCGGTAGACGAAGTGACAAGCACCATCTGAAACTCACACACACAACTACAAGGTTGAGTCGAATTCTTGTAAAAGTAATACATACATTGTTAGTTGAGCTAGACTTTACCATCTTTCTTTTGTAATTTTAACTTTTGTCGAAATAATTAACTTTCGGAATGTTATGCTCTGAAGGAAGGAAAGTACAAAAAAAATTGATCATTTTGTTTTTCATTTTGAGGAGGCTATTGCTAAGATGTGTGTAATTACATGCACAAAATGGCTGCAAATACTGATAAGCAAATTGTAATGCTCCAGGAGACACCTCACAAGATACCTGAAGTACACAAGGAATAAATATACATATTGACATGTCAATACCATGGACTGAAAGTGAAGCTCTTAAGCACTAACATTAGCAGTTGGACTTTTATTTCAAGTTTCATTTTGAAATTGCAAATGTCATTTCTTGAAATTGTGTATTACTACAAAGAATCACAACACAGTAATAAACCACTTTTGAAGTTCCAAAGCTTTCATAATTTCAAAAAGTTCCAAAATCAGATATTTTCCTCTCTCACGTAAACAATAGGAACTGAAAGAATATGAATTGAAATTCTTTGAAATTGAATGCTATTGTTATTTTATCCAATGCACTATAGTTCTTAGACCATTGTAAGTTCTAAGATTAATCAAAAAAGCTAAACCATTATTTGTGAATGAACGAAACTAAACTAAACATAGCCACCATTAACACGAATAATTTGACCATTAACCCATTCAGAAGCATCAGTAGCCAAAAAACCAACAACAGGAGCAACATCTTTAGTCTCACCAAGTCTCCCAAACGGACTCTCTTCTTCAGTTTTCCTCACCATCTCCTCCGTTTTCCCATCAAAAAACATCTCCGTCGCAATCGGTCCCGGTGCAATGCAATTCGCAGTAATCCCCGTTCCCTTCAGCTCCTTCGCCAGAATCTTCGTCATCGCTTCTACAGCCGCTTTCGACGCTGTGTAAGCTCCCATGCAAATCTTCAATGCCGCCACCAAGGACGATGTTAGAAGTATGATTCTCCCTCCTCCGCCTCGCTTCAAACGATTCGAAGCTTCTTTTGCGCAGAGAAACGCTCCTTTTAAGTTTATGTTCATGATACGATCGAAGCTTTCAACGGTTGTGTTTGCTATGGTAGGGTACTTGGCGTCGAGGACGCCGGCTGAGTTAACCAGGATGTGGACCGGCGATTTGAAGGCTTCTTCGGCGGAGTTGAAGAGAGATTTTACACCGGCGGGATCGGACACGTCAGCGCGGACGGTTATGGCTCGTAGAGTGGTTTGGTTGGCGTTGATCTCAGCGGCGACGGAATCGGCTTGGTTGGAATTGGAAGTGCAGTTGATGACGAGTCTGGCGCCGAGTGAAACAAGGTGAAGTGCGATCTCTTTGCCGATTCCGCGGGAGGAACCGGTGACGATTGCGACTCGGTCTTGAAGCGGTAGAGAAGTCATGGGTGGTTCTTCTTAACTGAATCGCTCTCTGTATTTTGTACCTGTGGTTTTAGTTGGTTTTGTGTGATAAACACTTCACACATTTATAAGAAGAAGAAAAAAAACATTTTTAAATTCATTAAATAATTATTGTCGTTAGTTCTAATACTCCATCTATCCGTTATTAATTATAAGCAAATATGGTATTGTAGGTTCTTTTAATAAATTATGTATGTGATCCATAATATAGATCGTATGCATTATTAGCTGAAAAAATTTGTCTATAATTAATAACAGGGGAAGTATAAACTAAATACATTAGTTAATCAATAAATCTAAAATAGTGTTTGACAAGTAAATGTGATCGGAGAAAGTATTTTACAACTCAAATGCGTATGGCCTTTAAGTTTTGTGATTTTCCATAGTTAGTTTTAAGTTTTATACATTTTAAATAAGTCCGTAGTTTATAAATTTATCAGTATCAATTTAAAAGAGGATGATGTGACTGTTAACTTGGTGAATAGGCACGGAATACTGCGTTAATGTCATTCTTTGATCGACTATATACTCCTCATATCTCAACTATACATTCGTCCATCGCCCCGGTTCAACGGTGTCTTGCAATAGCAATTGTGCCCTCCTCAATAGATCGGTGCCTTTGTGATTTATTGGATTTTAATTTAATATAAAATTAAAAGTTGATCTTAAAGTGTTATATACTCCCTCCGTTTCTATATGTAAGCAAAAAGGGTGCTTACATATAAGGACGGAGGAAGTATTAATGTAAAATATAAATATGGGTATATTTAGGGTCCAGTGGACCTATACTAAAGTTTTTGTTGGGTTATATGAATATTTAAAAATTGTAGTTTAGTTGGTTAAGTAATTGAGAAGTGTGAAATAATTAAAAAATATTAAGTGGTGTTCATTTATGTCACCAAATTAGATCTGGAACTCTAATATGGCCACAACACTAAATAAATAGTATTTGGTTGCACACATAACGAAATATATTTTTAATAATAAAGAGGAAAATGATAAAAAAAATTATTAAATATTTTGAGGATAATCTTTCTATGAGTGTGTGTCTAAACACTATTGATTTGATCCTTTGACACCATAAAAGAATGCCTTAAACTAGGTATATAACCCGTACGTTGCACGAGTTTGATCAAAATACTTGCAATTTGTCCAAGAACTATACCTAAGCAATATTTTTAATTTGATCTACCAATTTTCCCACCTTGAAATATTATATTGTTTCTAATATTTTAAATGTAGCATATTGTTGCCGATCAAACCAATTGTTTAAATTTGTTTACATGGCTTTGTTGCAACAAAGCTCTAAAATGTTCTCTCTAATTGTTATACATATATAGAGCCTGAAAACAAAATTAAAAGAAAAACAACATCAATCTTGTTAAAAAATAATAATGTGCTCTCTCTAAAAATAAAAAACAACGTTAATCTTATTAAGAAAATAATGTGCTCTTTCAATATATAATAATTATACAAAAATTGAAGAGTATCATCCAAGAGTTGATTGAAGAAAGTGATAATGATGATCCAAAATCAAAATAATACCACCGAAATTTATACACAGAAGGATATGACAATAACCCTTAATTAAAATTACAACCATACAATTTTACACAAAAGTGTAGAAAAGTATTTGTTGTGAAATTGATATCAATAGAAGGCACGGTGGAAACATCCACGGATTGAGTGAAAAACAATGTGGCATTAGTTGTGGTTATAAAGGGTGAGTGGGAATTCAAAAAAAAAATACGCTTTAAATTTTTCTATTTTGCAGGTAATAATTGAAGGAATGTTAAGAGATACATCCAACGATGATGGTGTAAGAAACTATTGAATGTCTTAATAGTTTGTTAGGTGCATAAACTGTTACTATTATATTCTTAAAACATGGCTATAGAAAAACAATGATGTTTTTGTTCATTAACGTAACTTCTTTGGTTTTTTTTTTGTTTAA
>Ga0209282_1002881_pt1 | contig 10097 bp, 6 predicted proteins | sample Mtrugardesep15_FD_187529 | JGI IMG/M metagenome (GOLD analysis project Ga0209282, IMG submission 187529) | Root nodule microbial communities of legume samples collected from California, USA - M. trunc garden sep15 (SPAdes) (version 2) | ecosystem: Host-associated > Plants > Roots > Nodule...
AAAAAAAAAAAAAAAACTAGCAAAGTCAAATTCACTTTTGCATCTTATCATCTGTTCAACCACTAAACACTTCAAACAGGAACAGTTACATTTTTTTTATACTGAAATACTAGTAAGCTGAGATACTGACTTCTTTGCAGTAATATGATTGTTCAAAAAATGATTTACAAAATATTTACAATGAAACTTACACATAACCTAATTATGCCTAAGAATAGCCGGCCCCAAGTCCGAATGAAAGGTGAGGGTCGTGTTAGGTATCGGCAACAACATAAAACTGTGTCAAATTTCTATGACATGAACCAAAAACTTACGGATGATAACCTACAAAATGAAAATTTTCGCACTTGAGTGCAAGTCACAACAAGTGAGTAGAAGGTCCTAAACCATTTGATTGAACCCATATGATATTTACAAAGTTAACATTTTATCGTGCCTAAAATGGAAGGCGTGTCCCATGGAAATCATGCCATGCTTCCTAGTAACTTATAGAATAAAATGATGTTTCAACAACCATACAACACTATTACTGGAAATGGCAAAGTGTCACACTAATGTTACTTTATGATATCTAATATCTTTCTTTCCCTTTCCTAAATACTTACTCTCTAAGGCAAGAGAGATGCTGATAATCCAGTTTCTTTGTAATGCTATTTTGAAGACTATTATGGAGTGGAATTTATTTGGACCCATCACTTTGAAAATGGATCCTAGAAAATATGAAATGGAACCCACATAGATTTTTCACTTGATAATAGCAATCATTAGAACAGGAAATATAAAAAAAATATAAGAAAATGTGTTCGTAATTTTCCCGATGACAATAAACACTCAAGAACTTTTTATTTGAGGGAAATAAAACACTCAAGAACTAACAAATAGAAAAACCATATTAGGATTATTCATGGAATGATAAAGGTGCAGCTAACTTTAGCAGCAAAATTGGGTGTGATAACAATGTCAATGGTTTAGCTTTCTATCCTCCTACCCTACTTAGGAGTAATTTTTTAGGTGCTTGCTTCCCCTTCAAGCAAGTATAATCAAAACTATTTATGAATTTGCCTCAAAATTACCAAAACTTTTGGGGAATTAACAATGACGTACCTGACTTACTTCAAGTTTCACAAATCAATATTGCTCCACATTTATGGCAACGAACATAAAGAAAACTGTCACGTGCATTCAAGTGAAAATCAATCCGCCATACATGGAACCAGGGCCAGCCCTAAGACTTTTGGTGCCCCGGGCGAAACTATAAATTGTGCCTTTTTAATTATTCAAATATTTTTCTTCTTGCATTTTTTGTTGCAAAATATTCATTTATAATCAAAGTTATCTAAAAATATTTTTTCAATGGAATTAATCTAAGTGAATTAAAAAGAAATATATAAATATAGTACTAACTACTAAATAAAAATAATAATTTTGGTGCCCTTAAACAAATTGTGCCCTGGGCTGTCGCCCCTCAAGCCCGCCCTCAGGGCCACCCCTGATTGGGATAGCTAGCGTGGCTGCCTTCTCTTCATTTAGTTGCTTAGAATTGTGTAAAGACTATATTAGGTAAATTTAATTGCTTGAATAATTAAAATTAGTAACATTCGGTTGCTTGAAAATTACTAAACTTATTAGCTAAACTCATTCACTAAACTTAATAAAGAAGGAGAATGAAAGGAGGCGCACAAACAAGAAGGAAAATTTAGGGTTAGGTGAAATGTGAAATAAGTGAAGATGAAAATGAAAAAGCTTTGTATTTTCATGTTTCCTAGCTATCAAATACAAGAGGACATCGGCGACGATATTAATTTGAGAAAATGAAGTGTCGATGTCAATGTAGCACAACCACTTCATATTGCCAATAATTAGTAATCCGACAAGGATACATGTTGGATTGCGATTCCATGACTTTGGCGGGGGAAAGTCATGTGACTTTCGTCCAATATCATCCACTTGATCAATCGTGTGTGCCAAATCATGTCACACATCTTGGTATTTTTATTTTTATTTTAAAGAAATAACTCAAACATGTATCATTGTACCACATTTAGAACAACTCCCATGGCAGTCTCGGGGAACCTTTGTCCTTTCCAAGATGCAACTGTCAACCATACTCCTGCCAGGCCATTGCCACCCTAGGCAACTCCGTTGAATGATTACAAACCACAATTGTTGGTATGTGGTGACGATGTATCCAAAAAGTGGCTATGCAACTTCGGTGGGACATATATCAGCATCATCAGGGCGGATGTTAGCATTGGTGGTTAGAATAAAATAAATGAGATATACGGCATGACATCGATGGAAGAAGCGAGATGCGACGGAGAAAGAACGTGGACATGGTTTTGACCATGATGGAAGGTGGATTGAAGTGTAATGATGGCGTGATTTTTGTTTTGGGAATCAGATTTTTATTGAATCGGTTTTATGCGCGAGATTGATCGCATAGGATCGGCCAAAAAACACCATGACTTTCATGTGCCAAGGTCATGGAATCCCACCGCGACACATATTACATTCAATTGCTCTATTTTCTAAAATTGTTATCGGCGTCATGGAGCAGTGTCAATATCATGTCTCTTGCATCCAAATTGGTGTGTCTCTTTGCTACATATTCCTAGTCATATAGAATTAAGTTTTCAAATAAAAATTGTTCTCATTCTATATAAGGGCGTGTCTTTTTTTTTTTTATCAAGTAGCCTAGTGACTGGAACTCACACACATTTAAAATGTAAAAAAGTGGAGTGTCCAGAGTTCAATGTGTAGTTCGAAATCCACCCCTGTATGTAGTATATAATATCCCTACCAACTAAGTTTAACTCATGAAGACATGGCATGTCCTTGTTATATGAGAAATTGAGAAGCGGTGCTGATGAATTTATTTATTACATAGTACAAAGAATTTGGTGTTTTAATTTATGATGTTAGTATCTGATGTCATTTGATTTAATTTGTCAAAGATGACTATACCTAAGAGAAATCGACAGGATTTTGCATCCCAGTGGATTTTGGGTACTAAATATATTGATAAAATAGTTTATACTATTTTTCGTACTTAAGTCATTTTGTTTAAAAGGCATATTTCATTCCTTAATCTATTTACTCTTCTCTTTTACAAATCATAACAAAATGGTTATAATGTAAATATCTTCACAGCTTATTGTTAGTGATCTTTTACACAAGGTGAAGACTCATCAAGAAATTTTCTACTTCATTGTCCATGCTAACATAACAAATGAGCAATAAAACCAAATTCATGAATTAATCTGGAAAAGAAAAAATTGCACTGTGAGAGTGACCTAAACATTGAGAGTGAATGTCCTACATCAACTTTAACATGTAAGGCTAACATATTCTCCTCCACCTTTCACTTTTCCTACAGAATTACTAAGAAATTCAACATGGTCAATGTTACAAATCCGGATGAATGAACCTTCCAAATATTTAAATATAGTCGTATTTATATGCTATACAGGGCCGTCTTAAAAAATTCATAGGCCCCGTTTTAGATTTAGAAGGGATGCAAACAAATTAAATTATGGGCCCAAAAAAATAAATATGTCATTTTAAAAAAATTTATCAAAAATTACTCTTTGGTAAGACTTGAACACAACATGACCTTTCACTCAGAAAAAGCTACCCACACCACTTAACCACGCTGAGCAGATTGGTGCTATTTGCTTTTAATAGATATATAACCATTATCTAGTGTCTTAAATATTAAAAAAAAATATTTTTGGGCCCCAAAAAATTGGAGGCCCGGTGCCGTAGCCCAGCCTCGACGGGCAATGAGCCGGCCTATGTATTTTTTCGGTTATGCTATTAACTTATATGTTGTGATTTTGTTTGCAATTTTGATTTTAAACAACTTTGAACTTTTGATGTAGCGATGTACTATGTCGATTTCAATGAATGAATATCGTTTTTTTTTTAAAGAAACGAATGAATATCGTTTGTTTTTTAATAAAAACGAATAAGATTATAATTTTAATATACCATCATTATATATATTTTTTATCAATGTGAGATGGCAAGATATATATGAAAGAGAATAAAAAAGAAAGGGAAACAAAAGGGAAACAAAAGGCAAGGCGAGAAAAGGGAATGGTTTAGACTAGTTCAAATAAAACTTAATACAATGCATATTGTTACGGCACCCAAATATATCTCTATCATCTATTTCTTGTTTCTTTTTTGCAACTTTTATTCTTATCCTTTTATTTTGATTTTGAATTTGATTACTTTCATAACCATGCATTGGTCCGTTTCAAACGGAAAGTCAATAAGAAACGTTATTTTTGCTATTCCTAACTTCTTCATTTTACCCTCACATCCATATTTTCTTTTTCTTTATTGTTAATTTACTGATTACTTCATTTATATATAGTGATAATGATAAATAAAAATGTATATATCATAAATAAATTATCAATCGAAACTTCTTTGTGCCACTTTTGTCTCTCTTCTAATTAAGGTCAAGAATCATCATATTTCACCCATCTAATTTCTAATTTAGTAAGGTCAAAAATGTCTTTATGAGAAAAATGCATATTATAAAACTATAATCCATTAGTTTAAGTTTCTTCACCATTCATTCATTCCTAACCCTTATTAAGAAAATACAGAGAGAAAATAAGTTTATTCTTAAGCTTCTTCTTTATCTTTATAACATTTGCATTATACATATCAATTCTCAATTCTCAGTTACTATTTGGTAAGTTTATTTTTCCATACTACTATTATATTATTCATATTCATTTAGGCTCATTCTAAAACAATAACCGTTTCTTTGACATTGCTGCTTCTTTATATTTCTCCAAATTTGTTCCTTCCTTTGTATATGCATTATCTCTTTTTATCATCAATAATTAATCATTGGTACAAAAATAAATAACAAAGCATCATTTAAAACAAAAATAATGAACATAGCAAATTCTAAATATTGTGTATATAATAACAATAATTTATATTTTCATTCACATCTCTTCTTTATTATTCATCATAAGTGCAACACTAATTATGATTTGAATTTTCATATACCTATATTGTTTCTTGGTTTCTAAAACATCAAATTTGTTTGAAAGGTAGGAGGTTTTAATTGATGGCATCAACATCATGTTTTTTCAACAACAATGAATTCCCTATGAAAGTGGTAGCTCCTATGTCTCATTCATATCCTGAACCTCTTGCAAAATATGATGATGTTGTGGCAAATCCAAAGCTCTTTATGCTTACATTGGAGAAGCTTCATGCTTCCATGGGTACTAAGTTCATGTAAGTTATTTATCTCTTTGCACTTCTTTTATTTTCTGAATTTCACAATGATATCACTTCAACTGCAAGGCATGTATGGTGTTCGACACATGTCAATGTCTTATGTAAGACACCGACACGACACTAAAATATGGTTACATTCACTCACTTCAATTTTTTTAAATTGTTCTTGAAGTTTACATGTGTCCGTTGTTCATGTACGTGTCATTGTTAATTGTCGTAATTGATATAAGCTTTGAAGATTTTGGAAATACTATATCTATAACTGAATTTTTTTTTTAGGGTTCCCATTATTGGAGGAAAAGAACTAGATTTGTGTCGACTCTTCATTGAAGTGACCTCTCGTGGAGGGATTGAGAAGGTAAGATGTCAACTATTTTTTTTCTCAAGATCAACATTTCTTCAATCTTCATGAAAAATTGAAGTTGAAATGTTGATCTTGAAATTCCAAAGATCGTGTCCAAGTTTGAGCACACAAATATGTTGACGAAAGAGCGTTCCCAGCCAAAAGCTTTAGCTTGGGCATTTTGTTTACAAGTTTTTCTAAGAAAAACATGGTTATTTTATTTCCAGGGCATGAGGCTTCATTTCCTATTTGATGTTTTTAATATTTAATTAGGTCGATAAATTTAATTGAGTGGTGAACAAAAGTCTGTATGGGAGATAACTTATCGGTGAAGCAACATAGATATATAAAGAGTGATCAAATTACAACAGTTTGGATAGTGTTACAACACTCAATAATTTCTTTGCTGATATATATTTTACATAATTTGCTGCTGGGTTGAAAGATTATACCAGTCAACGAAGATTGGTCCAACTATTAAGGAATTGAGTCATGCCCCGCAAAGGCGTTAGTTCAACTTTCACCGCTAGCGTAAAGTTATCATTGGTGAATAAATTTAAGTACCTTTGTCAGCACTCAGTAGTTCATTGAGCCTCGAGGCTTGCCCTGATGAGTCTATAGGATTCAAATCACCATAACTTTTTTCCATAGATGAAAGTTTATACCATATTAATCATCCCTATAGATTTGCTCAAAGATCCGAAAGAATTACATATATCATTTTTGGTGATTGCATAATATCCTTATCTTTATAGCAATTTGTGTTACAGCTTATGAAAGAGAGAAGATGGAAAGAAGTAACTGCAGCTTTCAGTTTTCCATCAACAGCAACAAATGCTTCCTTTGTGCTCAGAAAATACTATTCTTCATTGCTTTATCACTATGAGCAAATCTACTATTTTAGATCCAAACGGTGGACCCCTGCATCTTCTGGTTTGTGCATTTAAACGAAATTGTTTATTTGAACATGAATTTTTTGTTAGTTCATCATGCTCTAATGTAGAATTGAAATTGCACTTTTTCAGATGCTTTGCAGAATCAATCAACCATGTCAGTTCCAGCTTCAATAACGCAATTTTTGCAGCCTTCTCCAGGAACGCATCCAGTTGACTTTCAAAAGTCAGGGGTTAATGCTTCTGAATTGCCTCAAGGTCACTTCTTCAGCTTAAATAAAAATTATTTTCTCACCAAAAAGAAAAGAAGAATTTTTTTTTGGAGTGTATATATATGTATATATGAGCTTAAGAACCTTAGGCTTCAGCTAAATCATGGCGGCATCATGACTTTGTTGTGGTGGCTCATCGTGATCCTGTCAATACAAACATACACCTAGTCATATTGGACATTAAAAGTAGACATAGAAGTGCCGTAAACATGATGACACAAGCTGACACATAATGCTACCACCAAATATTAGGTTGACAATTACTTTGATCCTTGAATGTGTCAAGTGTTGTCTCTATTGTCCATGAATTTATCAAAATTACAAAAAACATCACCAAATGTATATTTTGTTGGTCACTTTGGTCCTAAAAAATTTCTTTCGTTGGTTAATTTAGTTCTCAAATGTATCTTGTATTAGTCCCTTTGATCAGGGAAACTACCAACAGAAGATACAGTCAAAGATGTTTTTGCATTTTCAATACATTCAGGGACTATAGTGAAACCGCTCCGCACATTTAGGAACCAAAGTCACTTCTTACTCCAACAAAGTTATATAATCAATCTGGTTAAATATATTTGGTCTAGTGTCATATAGTTTGCATGCCTTTAGTTTTTCAACCTCATCTACCTGTGGAAATAAATAAAGCTACTAAACCAAGTCATGATGCATATATAAATCATTGATTAGTTAACAAGTAGTGGTGTTTTTTCTGCAGTGTCCTTTTCAGGATCTTCACTTGTTGGAGTTATTGATGGAAAGTTTGAAAGTGGATATCTGGTTTCAGTTTCAGTAGGTTCAGAGACACTCAAAGGTGTACTATATGAGTCTCCACAAAGCATTAAGATTAATAATAACAATATTGCATCTGCTGCATTGGGCGTCCAACGCCGCCGTCGGAGGAGGAAGAAGTCAGAAATAAAAAGGAGAGATCCTGCTCATCCAAAACCCAACAGAAGTGGTTACAATTTCTTCTTTGCTGAGCAGCATGCAAGACTAAAGCTACTAAACCAAACCATGGACAAGGATATTAGTAGAATGATTGGCGAACTTTGGAACAACTTAAAAGAGTCTGAGAAAACAGTAAGTGGTTTATTTGTTTAAATATTATTACTTGTTTGAGTGTACTATAGTATGTAGCATTGACACTTTATATCAAAGACGTGTTCGATAGGGATGTTAAAAAAAAAACAAATACCAAACTAAACCGTTAAATCAAACCGAACTGTAACCGACAGTTCACGAACTGAACTAAACCAGTTTGGTTTAGTTTGTGAACTATCCATCACAGTTTGGTTCGGTTTAACAATTCAAGTTGGTTTTTGGTTATTTTTTAACGATTTGGTTAGTTTTCTGGTTTCTTTTCAGCAGTCCTAATTATCAAGAGCCGGTGCGTCGAACATTTATACAATTTCAATTTTGGTTCGGGACAAACCATTGACGGTTTGGTTCAATTTTGTATAGCCAAATTGTTGTTACAACTAATACATATGTGGTTACATTTAATTACTTCAGTTCCTAGTCATGTTATTAAGATGCTGAGTTTAACTGAAATTAAGGTTTATCAAGAAAAGGCTATTAAGGATAAAGAAAGGTACCAAGCAGAAATGGAAGATTATCGGGATAAAATGAAGACGAGCATTGTAACCGAAAACGCGGGGCCACTGCAACAACGGTTTCCGGAAGGAGATACAACTTTGGCGGATGTTGACATAAAAATGCACGATTCTTGTCAGACTCCCGAGGAGAGTAGTTCTGGTGAAAGTGACTATGTTGCAGATGATATCAACATGGATGCTTCTTCCGGTGGAGCAAGAGTGGATTCTGAAGCTTTTGTTGATTCAGACAAGGCAAATAAGGAGGGAGTTATTGAAGTTCTTAGCCATTGTGAGGGACAAGTGAATGCTGGAGGATTTCAACAGACTCAAAAGATGAATGAGAGCCAAAACATGTTATCCTTACTTTAGTGTAGAGAATTTTTCTTTTTTGTTTTAGACGTCAATGTTGATGTAGGATATTTATTTTCAATGCTTAGGTTGCTCACATTGCAATTTGTCCATTTCAAGATTAATTCAGGCATTCAATTTTATTGCATATTTTTGTTATTTTAGCATAGATAAAAATGATATACTCTTCCAAATGTCTTGCAATTAATGAAGCCAAATATTATTTTTTTGTGATCATTAATAATGACCAGAGAACATATTTCAAATCTAATCACTAGTCATGGTTTATAAAACAGAGTTGTCAAAGACAAGTAGAGACTTATTCATACCTTAACAGTTTTAACATTCAATGAACTCAAACATTTTTTTTGGTTATTTTCTCATTTAAAGCTTCACATTTCTCTATACTACTACAAAAGAGAAGAATATAAAGTTGAGATACAATGAAGAAAGGCACAAAGCCGATTCTCCCGTCCCCTCTAAAGTCCCAAACAGACCTTAACAGAATCACCGGGAAATGCCGTCCACGTCACTAACTAATTGATTCTCATTCTGCCTGCTTCCTTCTAGAATAAACCTATCATACTGTTGGTTTTGAATGTAACTTCTACTACTGTACTCGGTCCAAGTGTCCTATCACTGCACCCTTGCTGATCCATTAAAAGTTTTAAATAAGGATCCAAAATTAAAAAGATTGCACTTAATACTTAACAGTCATAAGTGCAATCTTAAGTGTTTTCTTAAAGATAGTCAAGACTACCTTTCCAAACATAACAACTTAAGTGCAGCAGAAATGGGAGTATATAGCAGTCTAAGTGCAATCTTAATTGTCCTTCACTTCAGTTTGGCTGTCTCAAACCAGTTTTCTCAGCATATCAGTGTTTACTTCTCTAGCAAGTCTCACTCCAAGACCTCCATCCTTACTCTTAGATTGAGTAGCAGTGTTCCAAAAAACTAAGTGAATTCTATGATTAGAGTTACCTTGCCAAATAAATTCCCTACTCATCGCATCAATTTGAGAACAATTTCCAAATCCATTCCTAGAAATCTGAACAGGTTTCTAATTTCCATTTTGAACAGATTCAGAAATGGCAAGGGACAATTTCTCCATACAATTAACAATAATGTTGTCACAAGTGTCCTTCCCAGGGACAATTTTGTAAGGACCTATGATGCTATCATACAAAGATCTCATGCCATTCACACTACTTTCTCACTTTTAGCTTCTCAAACCGATTCACTTAATAGATGGAAGGAAGAAAACTTCAATTCTGCACTAACAATATCAGAGCCATGTTAATTATTAGTCATCAAAACCACTTAACAGATCACAAAGGGGAAAGTATCAGAAATATGATGCAGAAATCTAAAGAAG
>Ga0209282_1002882_pt1 | contig 10097 bp, 3 predicted proteins | sample Mtrugardesep15_FD_187529 | JGI IMG/M metagenome (GOLD analysis project Ga0209282, IMG submission 187529) | Root nodule microbial communities of legume samples collected from California, USA - M. trunc garden sep15 (SPAdes) (version 2) | ecosystem: Host-associated > Plants > Roots > Nodule...
TACTATAGATAAATATTATAGATGATTTCTCCAAGTTATATTAGTCTAATTCTCATAAACATGGATGGTATGGTAGTCAATACTAATTAAAGTTCAATTTGTAACATGAAAAGTAAACACTTATTTCAAATACAAAGTTTAATTTAATGATGTTTGGATTCAGTGTATGATGATGATCTTATGGATTGGCCTAATATGAAGAATTCAAGCACAACACATTCTAGATCTGTCCATGAAAACTTTGATGAAGAGATAGAGGGTGTCCAGAGCAATGAGAGATGGGCTTATGTGAAGGTTAACATGGATGGGGTCTCCATTGGTAGGAAAATTTGTATTCTTGATCATGGAGGATACTCAAGTCTAGCCATTCAATTAGAAGACATGTTTGGTAAGTAGTGTCTTTGTGTCAATAATGCACTTGTGATATATTCACATTTCTCCATCTTATCAAAGTGAACAGTTTTAAAGAAGTGATACTATGATTTCTATTGTGTAATAAAAGATATAAGATGATAAAATTAATTGTACATCTATTTACATTTTAGTTCATAAATGTGTGATGCATTGTCACTGATAAAATTAACCGTACATCTATTTACATTTACGGATTAAATCAACTAATAAAGACATATTTTATGTATTTCTTTATGATTCCGATACACCCATGGACTCTTCAAACAACGGCTAACAAATTCAAAGACCAAAATGACTGATAAGTTGTATAATTACCCAATTTTTAACTGATTGTACCATTCAGGTAGCAAATCACTATCTGGTATAAGATTATTTGAATCTGGATCAGAATACTCGTTATTCTACAAGGACAGAGAAGACAATTGGAGGACTGTTGGTGATGTCCTGTGGAAGTATGCATTCATCCCTTTTCATTTAACACATTTCTACATTTTATTATACTAGTTGGACAATAATTGTTTGTTGTTTGTTTGTAATGTTTTGTTAACAGGGAGTTTGTAGAATGTGTGAAAAGGCTAAGGATTGTAAGAAAGAATGCAGGCAATGTTAACATTTCATCTTAGATAGACAAATCTAAAATTAAATTGTTTTGATGACTTTCTGTTGAGTTGTCTAAAGTTTGACCATGTAATACTTGATGCATTAAACTCTTTGCACGAGCTGTTTTAGATTGTAGTAGTAAAGCCAAGTCCTACATGGAAAATCTAAGGGGTGTTTGTTTGATGCTACAGTGTTGCTTTCAATTGATATAGTACTCTCTTCGTTTCAAATTATGACATTTGGCCGTTTTGCGGATATTAAGAAATGTAATTAATTTTATATGAAAAAGATATAATATAAGTTTTTTATAAAATTGTTCTTGATAAATGGTATATAAAGGAAAAATTAAAGAATTGAAAGAAGATAAATAATAAATAATTAAGAATATATTAAGAAAAGTAACATTAACGCTTTATTGGTATTGTAAACCGATATATAATTTAGAACAATATTTTTTTACAAAACGACATATAACTTAGGATGGAGGAAGTAATTCTTAAGGAATTGGAATTTTAGTATGAGAACATCATTATTAGTATTAATTCGGTACAAACAGTTGTCTCAAATTAATTTCCCTGTGACAAGACAAGGACATGTTATCTCTCTAGGCTTGATCAACCAACTTTTGGTTCATACTCATTGTAATAGACTTTCCTCAGCCGTTTACACAAAATAGGAACAGAGAGCAATTGAACCGTGAAGTAGGCAATCAAATTCATGTTCCTGTAAATAGGAGTTACCAAATATTGATCAAAGGAATTTGATTGGGGGTATTGAGTGAGTTTGGAAAGCTCGCGCGTCAAATTTTTGAGGTAGTCGAATTTGTATTGCATGACATTTGATTGAAGTGTTGAATGATGATTTGTGGGTCTAATTCAATAATTATATAATAGATAGATGAGATTTTTGTCCTCTCCAACTTTCCTTACTGATTTGATGCCTGGAACCTTCACTAGAATTTTCTTTTTCTTTTTTCTGTATGTTGAAATGCATTGTGAAAATTTTTCGATCAGCATTTTCGAATATTTATCTACTTACTATATATTAAATATTAATCCCTATGATTTTACCATTTTGCTCCTATAAGAGGCATTTTTGTATTTTCCTAATTGGTGGGATGTGGTTGATGTCACCTCATAATTTTTATGGCATATTTCTCAATTTGCCCCCACCAATTTTTTTAATTATTTTTTAATTTTTAATAACTTTTAACTATTTTCCAATTTTTATTTTTTTTAACTATTTTTCAATTTTTCACCCAAATTCAGTTGCTTCTACATTGCCGTTGTGGGAGATTAAGGTATCGTTTGACCCGACTTTTTTTACAACTTCTCTACATTTTTAAGGAGAAATTATGTCAAACACAATATCAATTATTTTAATTTCAATATTGTTTAATCATCACAATCTCACAAATATTTGTATTCACCCTGTCATTTAATGTTACCAAATATTTTTATTTCCTTTCTTCAATCTCGCAAATATTTACACACACATTAACGTTTAGAGTAATATTTTATGTCTGTCTGTTTGTATTTTTGTTACGCTGATGCATATAATTTTTTTTAGTGTTGCTTGGTTGAGTGCTACCTCGCCGATTTTTTTAACTATTTTTCAATTTTTATATTTTTAAAAACTTTTAACTATTTTCCAATTTTTTTATTTTTAACTATTTTTCAATTTTTTTCTCCCAAATTCAGTTGCTTCTACACTGTCGTTGTAGGAGATTAAGATACCATTTGACTCGGTTTTTTTTTCTACTTCTCTACATTTTTAAGCAGAAGTTAGGTTAAACACAATATCAATTAAGTACTTACTAGAAAGGGAACTTTTTTTAAGACATAAAATTGAATGGAATGAGCTTTGGTCAAAAGTTGTTGAATGCTACTTTAAAAAACCACTTCTCGACAATATATTTCACAAACACCTTTTTTCAACTCACGCTGGTAACCTTTTCTTTTATTGTTTAATATTATAATTCAATATGTTTTTTTTTCATTTATCTTTATTTTTTATTTTTTTAACCGTTCCATTTAAGTTTTTAAGGAGGTTTCATTTAATTTTATTATCTTTTTATCACTTATGTATTTAATTTCAATATTGTTTAATCATCACAATCTCACAATTATTTTTATTCACGCTGTCATTTAATGATACCAAATATTTTTATTTCCTTTCTTCAACCTCGCGAATATATACACACACATTAACATTTAGAGTAATATTTTATGTCCGTCTGTCTGTTTTTTGCTACGCTAATGCATATCATTTTTTTAGTATTGCTTGGTTGAGTGCTACCTCACTGATTTTTTTTAACTATTTTCCAATTTTTATATTTTTAAATTTTTTTTGACTATTTTCCAATTTTTTTATTTTTAACTATTTTCTATTTTTTTTCTCCCAAATTCAGTTGCTTCTACGCTGCCGTTGTGGGAGATTAAGATACCGTTTGACTCGGGTTTTTTTCAACTTCTCTACATTTTAAAGAAGAAGTTAGGCCAAGTACAATATCAATTAAGTACTTACTAAAAAATGTACTTTTTTTAATGCATAAAATTGAATGGAATGAACTTTGACCAAAAGTTGTTGAATGCTACTTCAAAAATCTACTTCTCGACAATTTATTTCAAAAGCATCTCTCTTCAATTCACGTTGGGAACCTTTTCTTTTATTTTCTAATATTATATTTCAATATGTTTTTTTCTTCCATTTAATTTTATTTTAACCGTTCCATTTAATATATTTTTTTAAGAAGGATCCATTTAATTTTATTACCTTTTTTCAAAGAAATTTTATTATCTTTTTATCACTTATATATTTAATTTAAATATCGTTTAATCATAACAACCTCACAAATATTTTTATTCATGCTATCATTTAATGATACCAAATATTTTTATTTTCTTTCTTCAACCTCGCAAATACACACACATATTAGCGTTTAGAGTAATACTTTATGTGTGTCTGTTTTTTTGTTACGCTAATGCGTATAATTTTTCTTGGCTTTGCATAATGCGAATGATTATTTTGATAAAATTGATTTTAATTAAAAGTAAAATTGTGGATGTCTTTTCTTCAAAAAAGGTATAGATGCCTAAAAAAATTATGCTTATCTTATATATATATATATTGCACCTTTATATTGTAACAAACTATGCATATCTTTTTCTTATTCAAAAAACTAAACATTGCTAAATAGAAAAGGTATTATTTTATATTTTGTCAGCATCAGATGATAGGATTTTGTATAAGTTTGATAATGACCTGAAAGATGTCTTTCCTTATGTAGTGGGAATATAGTTGATGTAACACTATGGGAAAAATACTTCGTAGCTTTATCATTTACTATCTATTTACCTTGAGTTCTTTGCTTCCATTTTGTAGTCAATGACAACCCAAATATATGTAACAATTGGTCAGGTTCGAGGCTGCTCATCAACCTACATCATCCGGTTGTTGAGAAGTTTAAGACTTAGTAAGTTTGCATTATGATTTCACAATACAATGTTAGAGTGTAACTTATTATTTCACAATCCGATTTGATTGTTTTTTTACCATGTTTCTTGAATTGTTGACATGACCTTAACACTTCTCAAGCTTAGAGTCAAAGCTTCAGTTAAAACATAAATCAGAGTTCGACTTCTTCTCAACGTACTTCATACAACGATTTTTTGAAACTGTCTCAGGTTAGGCCAATTGCTGAATTATAAACTTAGTCAATGTCTACTTTTTTATGCATAAATATGCTTTGAGTTTTTTACGCACAAATTAAAAATACATATTGCATCATTCTTTATTTCATGTGCATAATTTGTGTTAGAATCCATACTGCATCACTATTTGGAAAACAACTACATTAAATCCTAACCAGTTTGGATTGTATTATGAGAGTTGTACCAAATGTTCAAAGACGTCAATGTCAAATGGTGCTAGCTATATATGCACATGCGGAAGTGATGCTTAATTTCCATTTGTTTCAACAATGTTAATTGGTCAACGGGGTGCATATAATGTACATGCATGCATTTATCTAGACTTTATAGGAAGATAAATTAGAAGTCATGGTACATTTTCTTTAGCTTAAAATCAGCTATGCTACCTTTATTTTATAAATTATATGTAACTATATTCGCATACATCTTATCCATGTTAATATGCATTAGACTAATATTGCAGTTATTTCCATGTTTAGCATTTCTCAAACGACCTATCAATAACAATTCTGAAAGGAAAGCGAAAAACAATCACTCTCATTGATGACCAGACACAGAGACAGTATAATTGAGCCTCATTAACGCCAATAGAGCAAGCTATGAAAAATACTTGGGTGGGCAGTGGTTCAATTTCTGCAGAGAACGAGTGATGGAAGAAGGTGGTAAGCTCATCTTTGATCTCGAAAAGTCATAGAAGAACCTGCACGTTCGAGTTGTTCCATAGTAGATCTTTGTTGTTGAACTATTTGAACTTCTACTATTTTGACGCATCGCTTTGGACTCTAGTCATAAACTATCTTGACCTTGAATGCCATTTGTTCTTTTCATTTTGTCTTATGTAAATATTGGCAAAAATCCCTTTTTGGTTAGTCTATGACACTTGCAGTCTCTTTTATAAATCTAACTATTATGTAACGTTAATATGCACATTGTTGGTTCCTTCATTGGTTCCAATTAGTATCATGTTAATTATAATGTTGTTTTTCTAATCTCTTGAACAAAATAAAACATGCTCTTTTCCTACAACAAATCTTTATAATGCTTTGGTAAATGTTTTAGAAATGTACATATATATAACATCTAATTAACACTGCAATTTGTTTTATACCTAGCACTTTCCAAATGAGATATCAAAGACATTTCTAAAAGGAACATGGAAAACAATCACACTCATCAACAAACAAGCTCAAAAAAGGTATAAGTGTCGCTTGATAACGGCAAAGAGAGCAAGTTGCAAAAAATACTTAGGCGACCAATGGTTCAAACTTTGCCGAGAACATTTGTTAGAGGTAGGTGATAAGTTAATTTTTGATTTAGAGAAGCCACCTAAAAATATGCACGTTTAAGTCGTTCCCAAATAAAGATTTGGTGTTCATGATCCGCACTTTCAACAGATCACCTTAACTCAAATCTTAGACTAGATTATCTTCACTCCCCGATGCTACTTCTTTGCTTAATTTCATTTGATGTAAATATGGGTATCAATCCTTTTTTGGTAACTCTATAACAACAATACTCTTTTTTATAATTTTGGATAATATGTAATCATAATTCACACATCATTCGTTGCTTTATTGATTTCAATTGTTTTCATCCTGAATATTATGTCAATTCCTAATCTCATAAACTGATTATATGCTTTCTTAATCAGCCCATACATATTTTATGATGAATCACAATGTTATGTCGTTTTAACATCTCTTCTTTCGAAGAATTTTTTTTATCAAATACGTTATTGAACCCGTGCAAAGCTCGGGTTTGTAACTAGTTTTATCAATAAAAATAGAAAACACCAAAAGTAATCAATAATGTTCAATAGTTCAATTTTGATACGCGTCTGAATTATTCTCAATAGTAATCAATGAATTCAATTCTTTCTTTTATCTCAACACTTGTCTAAATATTGAAACTACAAACCATTGCAAGTTTTTTCTACTCTGGTCTAATTATTGGCAAACAAAAATGAAATAGGTCGAAACACAAAGACCACGAGTAACAGTGTACAATATGCAATATGCAAGTCACTCAACTAGAGAATAATCTACCTCATATCGTAGATGTCTAAAACACCAATCCAACATGTGAGATCTTGTTTCATGAGGAGAGAAACTTGTTTCACGAGGAGCAGGAATATTAATGTATTTTTTCAACTTTTTATCATCACCTGAATACACGCTACATACTGTAGATCCAAGACGGATGACATACATAGAGTTGCTCTCATATCCCCACCTACTCGGGTTGCTCAATGCATAACAACTTCTGTACGAAATATAAAATAATGCAATGTCGCCCAAAGTTTCTTGTTTGACATAATCCATGGTTGAGAAGTCTATCTTGTACACATTCCTTATTTCAGTGTACGTCACATCAACCACTAAAAGTTGGCCATCGCAATTAACCAACCTAAGGTGTAAGGAATTTGTTACAGTAGGAGTACTCTTCAGTTTTAAAAATTTAATATTTGCAGAATTCAAGTTGAGTACCCCTACGTTGAACTTGTCGGTGACAACATATATTATATTATGCAAAACCACAAAGTGAACAACACTCCCTAAATTTTCCGTCGTCAAATAAGTAACCCAATCACAATTACGAGATTGATAGACATGCAAACTCATAGAATCTTGGCATAAAACCACCAAGACAAATTCCTCAGAGCATTTGCCAAAAGCAAGCAGGGCAAGGTTAGCAAACATATAAGACTGAACTTCAAAGTTAGAGGTATTGATTACCTTCTTTATCCTTGTAAATGGATTGAATAGCATAAATGAATTATTGTCCCCCACCATGATAAAATATCCACTAGACGACGTAACATAAGTACGGTACTCAAAGTACTTCATCATCTTCAAGCAATAGATTTTTTGGTCGGACATGCGAATAAAGGAATATGATTCATTACCATGATACGAAACTTGAAGAAGTAATGGTTCTTGGGATGCCAAGAAATCTCTCCAATATATTTTATGAAAAGCCCTCCAATTCTTGCACACACCGGCAAGCTGAATGAGGTCGTCAAAATCTAGTGTTTTGTAAATGAGATCAAAGACATCTAAAGGAAGTTCACAGTTCTCTTCTACCTTCTTCACCTTTTTACCTTTAGATCACAACAATGATAGTGTTAGTTGATTCTAAACATATGTTTATTTATTTCTCAAATATAAGATATTTTATTTTTTATCGAAAATGAGGAGATGAAGAAATATTTATTACTCCATTTTCCTCAAACGACAATCAAGATCAACATAAAATACAAATATGTGCGATCCTCTTTTTTTCTTTCTTTCTTGTGAATAGTTTATTTTCCCATTTTCGTGATCAAAGATCATGCCGATGTATAGCAACCAACATATATCCACTTTCTTCCTCATACCGATTAACATTCTAACTTAAAGCATTAAATATTAGGCATGGCACTTTATTGACCCCTACTCTAATACAAAAAGAAAAATGAAAAGGATTGAAGAGATAGGAAAAGGTCAATTAGTGAGAGAGAAAAAAAATGTTTCCATGCAATTTCCCTACAGTCATGTGAGAAAAAACAAATACACCAAGAATCAATAATAGATAGCTGAATGAAAATTTTAGATTAATTCTTAATCATAAAAGATATTAGAATACTAATAAAACTAAAAAATTGGAATAGTGAAAATAAATATGTTAGACGGTTCTAATTATTGAAATAAGACAGTTATGTTATAACTTATACCATATTTTAATTAGGAGGGCAGTTATATATTGTTATAATTGGGACACTTATGGTTATGTGTGGCAGTTAAGTATTTGTATTATAAAAAATAGGGAAGTTATGGTACATGGGAAGGGGGAAATTCGGTTATTTGGTAAAAGATTGGGAGAGAGGACTCTCGAACATTTGGGAAGGGAGAGATCTAAGACTCTCGAATGTCTTAGGAATCTATTGCATTATTAATATTAATATTAATATTAATTTGTTTTTTGGTACCGGTTTCTATCAAAATACTATGAAGAAAAACAATAGAGTGGAACTACTGAAGGGTTGAAAACAACCCGATAAACCCATTTATGCTATCAAAGACAAAAATGAATAACCTAAAATGTGATAAAGGTTTTAGTTGCATGAACAGAAAAAATACAACATAGATGTTTATGTGAATACCCTTTTCATTGTATTGAGATACTATTGAATAGCTTCAAAAGCTCTAGAACTATACCAATATGGATCCAAGTGGTGATTACGTGAAACATTTAGTATGTTTCTACTTAACAATTTATTGGAATAAGTTTTTGAACCTCGTGTTCTTTTCCATCACAAACAGATAGTTCTCTTACAACAAAAAATATAGTCCTCCAAAATTGAGCTGCTACAATTACAGCCAACAACAAATTTTCTGACTGCTGAGGTATATATAGTTTACTTTTTGAGTTTTTGTAGACAAATAAGGGAAGCACTGTGACTAAAGCTCCTGCATACACAGAATCCGGGAAGGAGTCGCACCATTTTTGGTGTATTGTACGCAATCTTAACCTTTTTTTTTACACGAGAGGCTGTTTCCAAGACTTGAACCCGTGACCTTTAAGTCATGTGACAACAACTTTACCGTTGCGCCAATGCTCCTCCTCACTTTTTGTAGACAAATACAATGACAGATTTATAATTTGTGTGCCTTGTGTCTATAGGCCAACTCAGACAAAAATAGAGTCCTAGATAGCGTGGACTGTAGTTAACACCAACTTGAGTCAAAATGATGGTAAGGGTTTAAGACAGACATCAACCCCAATTATATCACCATAGATGCTCGGGAAGAATTAGCATCCACCATTTCTGATGCCCATGTAAAACAAGAGACTGAAAGACACCAGAATTTCAAAATAAGTTGACCAAGGACAAAAGATGTGGCGGGGTCATGCCACCTCTCTGACCCTTAATACATCCCTTTTAGATTTTTTGTTTATTTTCATTGAACAAATTTTATACAATTAATAATCAAACATGTATACTATGAAAAAGGAAAACACTTGTGAGATGAGAACAAATGGACAAAGTTAACATGACTGGTAAAACAGCAAGAAGTTTCAAAGGGCAGTATTCGTGGATAATAGGACCACAACTCATGTTTCTTCTAGAAAGATATAGCAAGGGGCACAGGAGATGGATAAATGGAAGAAGAAGAAGAAGATGGGCTGAATGAGAAGTATGCTGAGTTGGGAAAAAGGGAATCCTAATAAAATAATGGACTATGGAGTGAAAAAAATATTGGAATAAGGTGCTACAAATGGGGTTGGCCATTCCGTCATTCCATGGTATTTGTTCTTTTAAGTTTAATAATGGGTCAAAAAAAATATGAGCTGAATGAGGAGGAGGATCTGTTAAAAGAAAAAGAAAAA
>Ga0209282_1002883_pt1 | contig 10096 bp, 18 predicted proteins | sample Mtrugardesep15_FD_187529 | JGI IMG/M metagenome (GOLD analysis project Ga0209282, IMG submission 187529) | Root nodule microbial communities of legume samples collected from California, USA - M. trunc garden sep15 (SPAdes) (version 2) | ecosystem: Host-associated > Plants > Roots > Nodule...
ATCGGCGCCGTCGCGGTGTTGGAGCGCCACGCCGCGCTTTTCCCATTGGGCGACCAAAATCTGGCTCTTCCGAGTTACAGCGCCGGGAGCGGTGACCCAGCAAAGACACTGGCGTCCCAGCTCGAACGATCGGGACTGAGCGTCCACGATTGGTTTTCTCTGCTCGATCTATGAGGAAAAGCGGACCGGCGACAGGTCTATTAGAGTCTGTCAGGTTTATGTTGAAACATATCCAGCATGCCTGAGATAGGCGGCGCATTCGTGCGGGCTGAAGGCTTTGAGGACTTCGCCGACGCGCCTCCATGTCGCGTCGACGCTGCGCTCGTCGGCTTTGCGCAGCAGGGTCTTGAGTTTGGCGAACATCATCTCGATCGGATTGAGATCGGGGCTGTAAGGCGGCAGGAAGAACAGATGGGCGCCGGCATCGCGGATGGCGTTGCGTGCCGGCTTGCCCTTGTGGCTGCCAAGATTGTCGAGGATGACGATATCGCCGGGATTGAGGGTTGGTGCCAGGCATTGCTCGACCCAGGCGGTGAAGGCAATTCCGTTGATCGGGCCATCGAGCACGAAGGGCGCGACGATGCGGTCGTGGCGCAGTCCGGCGAGGAAGGTCAGCGTCTTCCAATGGCCATGCGGTATTCTGGCGAGAAGCGGCTGGCCGCGCTGACACCAGCCGCGGGTGCGCGTCATGTTGGTTTTGACCCAGGTTTCGTCGACGAACACCAGGCGGCGCGGATCAAGTCGATGTTGATGGGTCTTCCAGCGGCTTCGGAAGCGCGCCACCTTCGGCCTGTCCTGCTCGCTGGCGATCAGCGTTTTTTTTAAATGTCTTGCCTTCGCGGCGCAGGAAACGCCAAACGGTGTCATGAGAGACATCGATCCCGGCCGCCTTCAGATCGGCGGCAAGCGCCCGCACCGTCCAATCAGGCTTGGCCGCCAGCCGGCGGTGAACCTCATCGGCCGCCGCGCCCCGCAGCATGGGTTTGACATGGCCACCCATCTTGGCCGGCGCCAAACCGCGGCCGGACCGCTCGCGCTGGCCGATCCGCCGTCGCCGCGGATATTCCAAAGCGCAACGAGGCCGCCCGCACCGTCATGCCTCCGGCCAATGCGTCGGCGACGCCCTGGCGTAAATCCAGAGAAAGAGGTCGCGCCATCATTGCTGGCCTCCTCACCAGCAATGATCTTGAATCACAATCGCAGCAAAAAGGGAATCCCCAGGCGATTCAGCTTAAGGCTGACCGACTCGAGCAGGCTGTTGAAAAAGAAACTGGCCTTGAGGCTTTCGCCGTGATTCACTCGCTTTATCGGTTTTTGGAGTGATGCATGCGCGGCGGCGATGTGAGGACGGGCGAACTCTTCAGCTATGTCGATCTGGAGGATCGCGTTCGTAAAGATCATCCGCTACGGGCAATTCGGCAGATGGTGAACGATGCGCTCGTTTCACTGGAAAGGGAGTTCGCTGCGCTTTATTCGCCAATTGGGCGGCCATCGATCGCGCCTGAGAAGCTTCTGCGCGCCATGCTCTTGCAAGCCTTCTATTCGATCCGCTCCGAGCGGCTTTTGATGGAACCTGGGCGTCGATCAAGAGCTTCAAGCCGAAGGACGGCCCAAGGGGCGATCATGGCGGGCCACCGGCGGAGGCGGCGGTCGGAATGTGGAAGCAGACTTTCATGGCGAAAGGCGTTCCAACGAGACGCATGCTTCAACGACCGATCCCGATGCGAAGCTTTATAGGAAGGGAAAATGCAAGGAAGCCAAGCTGCGCTTCATGGGGCATGGGCTGATGGAAAACCGCCATGGCCTGCTGGTCGACGCCTATCTGACAGAGGCCAGCGGATATGCTGAACGGGTAGCGGCGTTGCATATGATCGGGCCCTTTACTGAGCGGACACGAGCGATCACGCTGGGTGCCGACAAGGCCTATGACACAAAGGACTTCGTCCACGATTTGCGGTCGATGAAGGTGACGCCCCATGTGGCGCAGAACATCAATGGTCGCCGCTCGGCCATTGATGGGCGCACGACGCGTCATCCCGGCTATGCGGTCAGCCTGCGCATCCGCAAGCGCATCGAGGAGGCGTTCGGCTGGATCAAGACCGTCGCGGGGCAGGACAAAACGAAGTTCCGTGGCCGCGACCGCGTCGGATGGGCCTTCACCTTCGCGGCCGCCGCCTACGATCTGGTGCGGCTACCGAAGCTGATAGCGGTGCTGTCATGAGCGTGGCGTCGAATTGCCGCCTGATTGACAGCTGGCGGATCGTCGAGGCCGATCTGTGGGATCGGGATTATCTCGACCTGGTCGAGCCCGCCAAGATCACCATCGGGGCTAACGGTCAGGCGAGATCGCCTTCGGTGCGATGCAAGCGGGACTCGATCTCGGCTACAGCACGTCCATGGTCTCCTTTACATGGGCAGGATGCGACGAAATGGACGAAGTCTCCGGTGACGGACATGCCGAATGGCTCGACGATGGCACCATCGAGATCACATTCGCATACCACAACGGCGACGAGGCCATCCTAAAGGCCAAACGGCAACACCCTCAAGAACGCCATACAGAGCGCCGGCATATCAGAGCAAACCTACTATCATTGGAAAGGTGCTGCGAAGATTTCCGCGCAAAAAGAGGATAAGGCCACCGAGTTCCTACCAGCCGGCGACGAGTTGGCAGATCTTGTCGAGCTGGAAGCGGAAAACCAGAAGCTCCGCAAGCGACTGGCGGAGAAGCTGCGAGGGGAAAATGCCGAACTTCGCAAAAGGCTCGGTCTGGACTAACCAGAAACGGGTGTGCGCGAGGCACATTTGTGTCCTGCGTATGTACCAGAGGCCTATATTTGCTCCCCGTTGATTCTCGCTGGCAAACGACGCCTGCCGTCCCAGCTTTTACTGGGTGAAGGCCGGACCTTCGACCGCGCCGTTAGTCGGAATGTCAACGGCTTTCGCCGGCCCGAATTTCTGCACGCTCATCCGCCGACTATCGCCGACGTCTTTCTGGCTCTCCAGCAAAACTGCCTGTACCATGAATGCTCTATCCGCTCTTTAGTCCACTCGTCAGAGCGCAAGATCACGACGGCGAAGACGGTTCACAAGGCGGCCTCCGCCGAAGGCACACGCGCCTGTTGCGCCGTCGCAAAGGGATCCTTGCGACAGCTTATCCTTCTCACCGGCCTCTACCAAAACTGACCCCTCTTAAGGAGAAGTGCAGCCGTTTCTGGAAATACCGTTATATGGCCTTCTCAATGTCAGGCAAGCGCCACGACTTGTCGAAATATGGCTCTAGCGGACCGAACAAGCGGAAATACACAAACCAAGCCTTACCTGGCGTTGTCGGTATCCAGTTCTGCTCCAGGCCATCCGGAGTCTGCGGTCCCATAACGATCTCAATCGAGCCGTCGTTTTGGACCTTGAGATTTTGCCGTGAGGACCGATCCACGATCTGTTGCTTGTTCTGAATGAGACCGCGCGTCTCGGTGTCGTAGAGCGTGATCGACCAAAAGGTCTTGGCGGGTACATTGGCTGGAACGCGCAACCGGTAAGACTTTGCGCCGTCGAAAGCGTGTCCGTCAGGATCACTGTAGGCGGTGAGGTATGCCGAGCCAGTTCCGGGTGTCTTGGTGAGAACGGCGGCGGAAGTGCCTGTGACCTCGTAGAAGAAGGCCGTCCGTTGATCGAGCAGAGTACCATCCGGTCCGTCCTGTTCGTTGACAAAGTCCTGAGGGATCAAATATTCCCAGTGCGTATCGTCCCTATAGCGCATCCCTGGAATGCGCTTGCTGAAAGCACTGGCCTTCGCCATCGCTTCGCCGAGGATTGCGGCGTTGTGAAGTAACCCCGTCTGCCGGTCGTTTGGCGAGAACGATCCGCCATAGGTGACGCCGAGCGGCTTCAACATAGCGGCAAAGAAGCGGTCTCGATCCTCGATCTGCTCACCATCCAGCGCCTGAATCAACGACTGCCAGTATGCGAGGCCCTTAGGATGAGCCATGCTGGTCAACTCGCCCTCCGTCTTGAATCTAAGAAACGCGGCCACTCCACTCCCTGTAGCGCCAAGCGGATAGACCTGAGTGTTAGAGAAAACAGCCTCGACCGTCTTGAGGTCACCATCGAGTCCCCGGCAGAACAACAGGACTTTGTTGGTGCGGGAACGCAGCAGTTTTGCGCCAGCCGGGGAATTTTCCGGCGCTTCATGCGCCGGACCAACCACTACGAATTTCGCTCCCTTGCCGCCATCTGGGCCCGAAACGCCGACATCAATGAGCGGACGATCCCACCAGTCGATCAGGGAGCCGGCCGTGGCGCCTTCGGGATATTCGATGACAATCGGTCCTTCTGTAAGATCAAACCACGCGAACACATAGGGCGTCGTCACATTCGACCCGAGCATGGCACTGACGTCCCTATACCCGGCAACAAGCACAAGATCGCCGCTCCTGGCTTCGGCGTTGTCGACAAGCATCCGGCGCGCACCTTCCATTCCGACGATCGGAACCGCCCAGAGATAGCCCTGCACTGCGCGTTGAAAATCCATCGTGTCGTAAAGCTTCTCGACCGTATCTTGCGTAGGAATTCCGAGGTCGAACTCCAGATCGACACCCTGCGGGACGGCTTTGGCGGCAGCATCGTGTGCTGCCGCCGCGCTAGCTCCAAGAATTGCAGCAGACGAAGCCATTTTGAACGCATCCCTCCGAGTGATTTCCATCTAAAATACTCCCTACTGTTCGATTTTCTGCATCTTTACAACAGACATGCTGCCACCATGGTGTCAGCATAAGGCATGCCGTAAGCGATCGATTAGTTGCACGGCCACGACGTGAGCTCGGCCCATCTCATTGGGAAGCAAAAGGGACGTTATGCGTAGAGCAGACAGACTACTTCAGATCATACAGATCCTGCGCCGCGAACGCAGACCGATCAGTGGCCGCACCATCGCGTCGGAACTGGAGGTGTCCTTGCGAACGATTTACCGCGATGTCGCAGCGTTGGAAGCATCCGGCGTGCCGGTTTTGGGCGAGCCGAGCGTCGGGTACGTGCTGCAGGATGGCTACGATCTGCCACCACTGATGTTTTCGACGGACGAGTTGGAGATCGTCATGCTGGGATTGCGCATGATCGGAGCGCGGGGAGACATAGAAATCAATACCACAGCGCGCGACGTTGTCGCCAAGATCGCTGCCATTTTGCCGGATGCAAAGCGTTCTGAATTCTTGACCGCCCCCTTACTTGCGCCTGGGCCGGAGGTCTTACCGGAGGACGGCCCCGTGCTGCTCCAATTGCGAGGTGCGATGAAGGCTAATCGCAAGGTAGAAATACTGTACCACGCCGCGGACCGTGAGCCTGGGTGGCGCGTTATCTGGCCAATCGTTATCGCATTCTTCGATCGCGTCCGGGTGCTCGCCGCGTGGTGCGAGCTTCGGGAGGCGTATCGTTATTTCCGGACCGATAGGATGGTAGAAGTCAATATGCTTCCTGCGAAGATCCCTCGCTCGCGAAAGCGGATCTACGCGGACTGGTGGCATCACGAAAAAATGGAACAAAGGTTAGGTATCGACGGCATGGGTGTTGTCGCTCGCGCCTAGCGCCACAGTGCGGCGCGGCAGACTTGTGTCACGACCGATTTTGGGTTGATTAGGCCGGAAAGTTAAATCCGTTTGGGCGTCGAAGGCTGACCCCAGAGGAGATGGCTTAATGTTGAATGTTTCCGGTTTTCAGAGCTATCAGGGGGCCTTGCCGGACGAGAACGCGAGGGTCGTTGTTGCCAGCGCCGGCGATCCTCTGGACGCTCACACCACGCAAAAATCGCGCGGCAGGTCCTCGCGGATGTGCTCAAGAATTGTGTCGGTGTTTTTTAGCGTTGTTTCGCGGTCCTGGATCGGCAGATAGGCCAGGTCGATGTCGACCGAGTGCCGCGGCATGTTGCGGTAGAAGAGGTTGACACGCCAACTGACTGAAATCACTTGTACAGCAATCTCTAGTTAAATGCCAAGCGACACCAGCGTCGAACGACATCAACCGGCACTTCTCGAAAGCGCGCCCTCGCCCAGACGATTGCGCACAATGCGTAGGTTGGGGTCGAGGATCGAAAGCCGCAGACCGGGACTGTCGACAATTCGATCTCCGTCGACGCGCGTGCCACGCTGGACGCAGACGACAGCGCCTCAAGCGGTTACTGGCTGAACGGCTTCGTGCACAGAACCTTCGGCTGAAGAAGATGCTGGAACGATCTGACGCCGAATAGCGAGGTCGCAACACTGGCGTCGGGGAAAAGAAACCAGCTGACGTCACCTGCCGTGTCGTCGTGGCGTTACACTGCTGAAGGGGTGCGGCTACTTTGAGCCAATCGGATGCGTCTGGCGTCATCCCACCGCTCTGCCGAATATGGCGACCCGCCGCCGGGTCCGAACGAACTCAATATCAGAGGCAGACACCCTTCAGAGGTCAAGAGAGCGGTTTGGGCATGTGGCCGCGGGCTCGCTTCTGGCGGGCCAAGAAAAGGAAGGGGCTGATCGCTTGGAGGTCATCCGTAAACAAATCAATGCGCTCCTGACCGCGAGTGCCGATGCGACCCCAGCGACGGACGAGCGCGGAGCCGCCGAAGAGATCCGGTTCGATCGACATGGCGTAAAAGCGTGCCATGTTTTTAGTGGTGTCGCTTCGTTGAGCATATAAGCGGAACCAGTGCTGGGTCATGCCCTCAAGATTCGTCGCTCAAGGTTCAGCTGTCCAACAACATTTATGAATCTATGATGGCCAAAACGATGCATGAATTTGATGCGACGCTCGGAGTTCGGCGCCACTCGCTGTACGAATCCCTTCTCGCTCAGTGCTTTTTGGCGTGCGTGTTGCCGCTTCGTCGCATAGGGCGACTTCATTAAGGCCCGCAAAGACCAACTTCCGGCTCACTCCCGTTTTCCACTCCGCCGAAAGGGGCGGAGCGAAGCAGGCGGAGGCCTGAACGCGATGTTAGCAACGGCGGACCCGGTAATGCTCTTCACTGCCATCCGTGCGGCGCAGGAGGATTTGGGCAGACGTGTCGATCGGCGCGGAGCGCAAGTAACGCCTGAGGAACCTGTCGTCATCGACCTGCAGCGCTTCACCGCTAATCTGAAGACGGCTTGGAAAGCTGGCGAGGTGCGACCTACGCATAAAAGGTCATATCGGCGGACCAAACCCTATCCGAAGAGGCCGACCATGCTTGGGCCGTATGAAGCTCAGATTCGGTCATGGCTGGAAGCTGAGCCGACACTCTCGGCAGCCGTCGTGCTGCAGCGGCTGATGAACGTCGATCAGACACGCTTCACGAACAAAAGCCTGCGGACGTGCAGATGGCAGTGAAAGCCTGGCGTCAGGAGTCGGCCCTTGAGAACCTCAATGGCGATTGGATGACGCCAGTTCTTCCACCCGCCAAATCGTTCGGTAACATTCTTCGGTGAGGCATTAGGGGGGGGGCAGTTTTTCATTTCGTCCGACAAAAGTCCAACTGTCGATCATAGTGGGTTCGGAGTTTGCTTGTTCGATGATGCGGCAAGCCTGTTCAAACAGGTAGCAACATCTGCTGACCGGTCCGCGCCAAAGGGAGGGGGTATCCAGCAAGTAAGGAGAACTTCCGTGCCAGATCGGAGGCGGCCGTCGGATCAACGTGCATTTCGTCCAGGAACGAGATCTGAATACTCTCGTCGACCTCGGAAAAGAAGGAAAATGCTGAAGGATCGAAAGAGACTGCGCTGGCAGGATCGGAAATCTTCGACGCCAGCTGCTCAGCCGAAAGGGTCGTCCCATAAGGGGCGTTGACAGTGGACAGAACCTTTCCTGCAACGACCGACATCTTCCTGAACCATAGAACACCCGAATTGTACATACCGCGACGATGTTTGCGAAATGAAGGATCGCAGGTGAGGAGGTCAACTCCGGCGAACTTGAGTTCTGCCGGGGCCGCACGCGACGGCCGCAGGCTTTCCGGATGATTTTTGTTTCGGCGTTCTGTTTAGAAGGAAGGCTGGCGGATCGTTTAGGTCGGTCCGGCCGGAACGGCTCTGAAGCTTCCTTTCCGACCGAAAAAGATAGCCGGAAATGTCGATGGCGACGACATGTCATGAGAACGTGTCGATGGAATCGCAATTTATCGACATGTCGCGTCGTCAGCAAATGCAGGGTGGCGTGCAAATTTTCGCTGCCGACGGCTTCGAAGCAAGCTGACGTGGCTCGGATGCCTGCGCCACGCAGCATCCCACTGGTAAAGCGGTGCGCCCGCTCCGACCCGCTCGGTTCGGCCGACAGCTCTCCTCCTCGCAGGCTGTCAGTCACTATGCAGCCCGGTGCATCTCTTCCCGCACCAGGCTTTTGTCTTTTTAGCAGGAGCTCTATCGCGATTTTGCCATCCTCATCGGTCAATTCCTCAATGAGGAATTCCAAGGAGGAGGGATCGTGGAAATCAGCGCCAGTAAGCGCGAGCTCATCGCGGTGATGAGACAGTATTTTGCGGCGAAAGCCGAGCTGGAGAGCTTGAAAGAACAATTGGAGACTGCACGACAGGCAGCTGGCGAGGCGTTCGGCGTTTTCTACGATCCCCGCCAGAACGCCGCACGCCGCCGACCTGCAACGCTCGCATCGCTTGAAGGCAGAGATGGCGTCGCTGATGCAGCGTGCTGAGGCCTGGGGCAGGGCAGCATCGGGTGCTGACGAGCACGATAGATCGGCGGCGGAAGCGGAGCCGGAAGAATAGGGGTCGTTTGAGAACCGAGCCGATGCTCTCTTCGGGCATAGTTACGCTTAGACGATCAGCCGGGCCGCTCGTCCATTCTTTTGTTCCGCATTGTTGTAATAGCTGGCCGCCTGGGTCACCGATTTGTGCAGCGACTGCTGCATCGCCTCTGGCAGTGAGACGCCTCGGTTTGCAGCCTCGGTCAGATAGCCGGACCTTAAGCCGTGCGCCGAAAACAGCGCCGCATCGAGACCGGCCTGCTTGCAACGGCGCTTCAGGATCAGCTTGACGGATTGCGGCGTGAGCGCCCGACGGTCGATGTTGCCCCACTGATCGATGCGCCGAAATATCGGTCCTTCCTTGATCGCAGCTTCTGCCAGCCAATGTTTCAGGGCGCTCACTGGCCGGCCGATCAGCAACACATGCTCGCTATCATCGCTTGTGGTCGTCTTGGTGCGACCGAGATGAAGACTGAGACAGGGGAGGGAAGGGGAATTCTTGTCGGCTGGATCGGCGCGCACCGGTTCCTCGTCAACGAGATCCCCGACGTGCAATCCCGCCACTTCGGAACGGCGACGGCCGCCGGAGGCGGTCAGGAGCAGGGCCCGATCGCGCACGTCAACCAGTCGATCGGAGGCGCATGTTTCGAGGAGCTTTGCGAGCACGTCGCCAGTAACTGCCTTCCTGCTCTTGCGTTGGCGCGGCCGGGCGCTGGCGCGAACGGCAAGCCGTAGGGCGGATTTCAGCGACGGTGCGCCGAAGGCGCTGGTCAGGCCCCGCCAGTCGGGTGAGGATCGACCAGGAGGTCAGCCGTCGCCGCACCGTGCCGGGCGCATGTGGGCCGAGGGCCCTGAGCAGGCGCTCGGCGCGCAACCCGGCCTCGACCGCCGCCGGCATGCCGTGCGCCGCGTCCTCGGCGCGCTTGACCGGATCCCAGAGGTGATGGGCGACGAACTTCAGGAGCAGTGCTTCCGGCGCCGGCCAGGGGAGGGGGTCACCGGTGGCGAGGCGGCACCAGGCCTCGAGGTAACCGAGGTCGGAGGCCAGCGCGCGGAGCGTATTCTCGCCCATGCCCTCCTGCGCCAGATGCTTGAGTGTGGCGACGTCGTCGTCGGTCAGCAGCGCGACGAGCTGGTCGCGCCAGTCGAAGGGCAGGATGGCGCCGAGCGCGTCGAGTTCCTCGGCGCGGCGCAGGATCGCATCCTCGCCGATTGTCACAGGACAGTTTCCCTTTGCCACAAGAACGCCTTTCCGTTTGGCACCTTCCTAACGGTCTTCACGCGTATGCCAAAGCCGCAGCACGTAGATCGTCGACTGCCGGATCTCATACCGTATTTCGTAATGGCCAACGAGAATTCGCCGAACCTCTCGAGGGTCGAATTCCTCCAGCCGTTC
>Ga0209282_1002885_pt1 | contig 10094 bp, 8 predicted proteins | sample Mtrugardesep15_FD_187529 | JGI IMG/M metagenome (GOLD analysis project Ga0209282, IMG submission 187529) | Root nodule microbial communities of legume samples collected from California, USA - M. trunc garden sep15 (SPAdes) (version 2) | ecosystem: Host-associated > Plants > Roots > Nodule...
TTTTTTTTTTGTAAAAAAAAAAAAAAAGAATTCCTACAAGAATTAACTCACATGAGTTGAGTGGTCCAATCACTTAACCATAATAAAACCATAACTCAATAGTAATTAAGTGGTTGAGCTCGATGGTATCCTTTTTAAGGAGCCGAAAGATGCCACAACGCTCCTCAAATAAACATATATCCTTTTTAATTTTAGTTACCTGCTATAGGAAAAATTGATTTAAAATTTAATTCATTTTAAAATAATTAAATATAAAAAGTCATATTATCAAATGATTATATGTTGGATATATACCTAACAAAATTTTAAGGTACCAAAGCGCAATTATTTTTTTTTGGTAAAGATAAAAAAAATAAAAAAATAAAGTCACTTGGCCAATTTCTTTTTGGTCGGTTCCTCCATATTTAAGAATGAATTTTTTTGTCCCACCAATAAATAAGAACAATCTATGTGAACTTAATTTAGTTGGTATTGATATTTGATATTTCATAATATATGGAGGTTGGGGTTCGAACTACGGTTATCCTACTTATTTTCTTTAAAAAGAGAATTTCCCGTTCTTAAACTATTTGAGAAAAAACAAGATAAGAATTTCTACATTATTTTTTTTTTCTTCTTTTGACTGTATTACATTAAAGTTGAAAATGAGGATTAAAGGAAAATATATAGAAAAGTAAAAAGCATAACCCAAATATTTTGTGAATTTGAAATGCTTTTTGGTAATACGTTTATTTATTTATTTTATAAACATAAAAAGAGACATTATTAATAAATCCCAAAAAGAAAAACATTAGAAGAGAAAGAAATAGAATTCCAATGAATGAATAAGGTCAAAGTCAAATAAATGATGTTTTGGAAAGAAATAAACACTAGTACGTGAGAAATGAGATCGCTGACTAATAAGAATAAGAATAGGAGTTGAGAGTTGGTGAATGAAGTGAAGCTATCTGTCTCTACCCACTTTTTCCTCATTCTTCTTAAAACTAACTCTTTCTTTCTTCACTCTCAAACCAAACACAAACCAGACCAAACCAAACCAAACCAGGTACACACTTCATCATGATCCATTTGCATGTTTAACAACATAATTTCTACTGCATGTACCTTGCAACCTAATCAGCTTTGAAACATGATTGATGATATGATTAAAAGGGCTGTTTTCTTTTTCTTTTCTTTGTATTGTTGATTAGATTTACCACTTCATGCCAAAAGGGTACTTTTGTTTTATGTGTTCATGTAGGAATCATGATGATACTTTGTCATGTTTAAGCACTTATTATGATCCTGTTTTTGTGTGAATAAAATCATTTTATGATGTTGTGATTTGATTAGCAGATATAAGTAGATCAGAGAAGCAATATATTGGTAGAAGTAGAAGATGGGAACAAATGAATGGCATGTTGAAAGAAGAGATAGTATAGGTACTGAATCTCCTGTGGCAAGAGAGGTACTTGATACTGGCACACTCTCTATTGTTGTGCTTGGTGCTTCTGGTGATCTTGCTAAGAAGAAGACATTTCCTGCACTGTTTCACTTATATAAACAGGTAAAATAATTTCTTTGTTTATCATTGTGTTATGTAAAATTGTTCGACTCAAGTGGTTGGTTAATGAACTTCAATTAAAATATCCAATCGTTCGGAATAACTTAAGTTTGAATCCTCACTGGAACAATACTTGCCTCGTACCTGAACTTTGGATTACCAGGACCCTTTCCATTTGCAACCAGAGAATTAAGACAAATAAAATATAGAACTGAAGGCCCTTAACATAACATAGTTCAGAATGCTGTGATTCAGATCAAGAATTAAGTGATTATTTTTAACTGTATTCATATGTAATAGTTGTTGAAGAGTATTGTTTTTTTATAATTAATTCATCTTTTTGTTGAAGATGCTACTAGTTGTTTGTTTCCCTGAATGAACTAACTAACATTAGGCGTTTTGATTTGCAGGAATTGTTGCCACCTGATGAAGTTCACATTTTTGGCTATGCAAGGTCAAAGATCTCTGATGATGAATTGAGAAATAAATTGCGTAGGTGAGAATATCATGATTTTCGGCTATGCATCATAGTGCATGAATCTTGATCTTCTTTCAGCAAAACAAGTTTGTTTTGTGAACATGTCATGATTTTTACTCGCTGCTTCTTTCACAAAAGTGTTCGATAATATGCTTTATGCTAATCTTATCAGTTCATGTATATACATGTTTGAACTGTTTGTGATTCTAAAACTTATGGTTTGATATGCAGCTATCTTGTTCCAGAGAAAGGTGCTTCCCCTAAACAGTTAGATGATGTATCGAAGTTCTTACAATTGGTTAGCTCCAGCTGTCTATCACCATTTATCGATGTTCTATTTCTGTGATGTCTTGTAAATTCTGATTGGGCCAAAATAACCATTCTGTCACTCTTTCTCTTGCTTATAGGTGAAATATGTAAGTGGCCCTTATGATTCTGAGGATGGCTTTCGCTTGTTGGATAAAGAGATTTCAGAGCATGAATATTTGAAAAATAGTAAAGAGGGTTCATCTCGGAGGCTTTTCTATCTTGCACTTCCTCCTTCTGTGTATCCATCCGTTTGCAAGATGATCAAGACTTGTTGCATGAATAAATGTAAGATGTTTTGATTTGTGTTTTTATATTTATTTTTATGGCTGCATATGCTTTAAAAGGCTTAGTAGTATTGCTGGAGGGAGGGCTCAGGAAAATTGGAAACTGTGTGACGTAGCTTAACAATTGTAGTCAGTAATTATGTATGTACCATCGTTATATTCACATGGAAGGCATGCTCGGTGTCTGTCACTGACAATATAAATACACTCAATTATTTCATTTTCTCAAAGTATTACCTGTGTCGACATGTCGCATCCGTTGTCTGTATCTATGTTATTAGTCATATGTAGATTAGTAATGCTTTACCCGACATTAGTCTAGGCTGTGGTTTTGATCTTCAGAATACACGGAAAGCTCTTTTTTTCCTTTCATTACCTAATCGTAGGTTACTAATATCCTTTCTGCAAGATCTTTTTTCTGATATACTATAGCTAATTTACTGATTTGATAGTAGAATTTGGCTTTACAAGATGCTTAGAGGTGTTTATTTTATTGAAAAAAAATCTAGCGAAATAGACATGAATTAAATAAGATGTTATTTCATCAAGTTTCTCAACGTTCTCATTTCTAACAACACATACTGCACCTTTTTCTGACAAGAAATATCGTAGCATTGGCCAATTGTTTTTACTTTTCATGGTTCCTGTTTTTTATTCAGAAATTTAATATTGATTTGTTTCCTCCTATTAGCTGATCTTGGTGGATGGACACGTGTTGTTGTTGAGAAACCCTTTGGTAGGGATCTAGAATCTGCAGAAGAACTCAGTACTCAGATTGGAGAGTTGTTTGAAGAACCACAGATTTATCGAATTGATCACTATTTGGGAAAGGAACTAGTGCAAAACATGGTACTAAATTTATATACAAGGGCTTACTTCTTTTTTTTCTTCAAGAATTCCACTCGGTCCTTCTTAATACGACTTATATTCGCAGTTAGTACTTCGTTTTGCAAATCGGTTTTTCTTGCCTCTTTGGAACCACAACCACATTGACAATGTGCAGGTGAGAATTTTTTGAATTCTAAATTTTATGAACTCAGATTAATATTATTTAGACTTGTGAGATTTGGTAATCTATAGTTCATTCCATTATATCTGTCAGCATCTTTTGTTTCCTTGGCAACGTAGATACCATATTATCAAAGTTGATATGCCACAAATTTAAACTTGGGTTTTGGTGTTGATTTTCTGGCAGATAGTATTTAGAGAGGATTTTGGAACTGATGGTCGTGGTGGATATTTTGACCAATATGGGTATGTGTTAAGTTTTGTTTTAACAATGTTCTTAAGTCACTAGTAATTCTAATTTTAGGTTCTGAAATGTATAGAAAATCAAAGTTTTTGTATAACAATTTTACTTTTTCTGCTTAAATTGTAAAGTAAACTAGTTGATCGCATTTTTAATAATTCATTTTTAAAAAAGTAGTAATGATCTATTATATGATATATGAATCGTAAATCATTAGATGTATTTCTTTTTATTTGACAGAATTATCCGAGATATCATTCAAAACCATCTGTTGCAGGTAAGGCCTTGATTTTATAATGAAATAGATTTGGTTTTGATATTATAGTTACTATTTTTGTATTGTCGACTACATACATATGTTTCCGTAAAAAAAAGTACATAAATATGTTAACGAGACCATTTTGTTGAGATCATAATGCACCTGGTAACCTCCAGTATCCTGAATATTTTTAAACTTTATCACTTAAATTTCATTTTACCACTAAACAAAGATCAAATACATAAACCTATCAATGCAGATGGTTTGTAGTTCATCCGACACTTATCAGACTAATATGTCAAATTTGTTGCATATTTTCCACCAACTCAGGTTCTTTGCTTGATTGCTATGGAAAAACCCGTTTCTCTCAAGCCTGAGCACATTCGAGATGAGAAAGTGAAGGTGAGTCTTTTTCATTTCAATTTTATGGAAGTTATATTACTCTCTTATGTCATTGTGCATTGCGTCTCGTATATCGACACAGAAATCGATATCAGTTCCTACTTGATGTGCTTTTATATTTGACTACGCATCTTGCATTTCAATAAAGAGCGATACTTTATCAATTCATAGCTTGAAACTTTTCATGTTATGCCTTTATTTTTACTTAGCTTTGAGACAGGTCTTGATCTTCTTCTTTAAATTATAAGTTATAACGCTTTCTGTCTGCATTGAAATGTGCAGGTTCTTGAATCAGTACTCCCTATTAGAGATGATGAGGTTGTTCTTGGACAATATGAAGGCTACAGAGATGACCCAACTGTACCTGACGATTCAAACACCCCGACTTTTGCAACTACTATTCTGCGGATACACAATGAAAGATGGGAAGGTATGATAACATCCCCAGCATATTTTTGAAGAAATGGTTCTTCAACTTCTTATTTTGCTCAACAATTTTGAAAGTCAAGTAGTTCATATTCATTTTATTCTAGCTATGAAGCACTGACACTGACACTAACATGTTGAAACTGATAATAGTTTGAAATATAGAAGAAACTGAATGGAACTACACCTGGCAGTGTCGTTTCGGTGTCTGATAGTGATACATGTCAGACACTGAACACACCTTTAATCTGAACTGTCAGTGCTACATAATATTCTAGTGCCTTTTTTTTCTTATCATTTTCTGCTATACATTATTTTACATTTGACCAATTACTTTTTTGCATCAGGTGTTCCTTTCATTGTGAAAGCAGGGAAGGCCCTAAATTCTAGAAAGGCGGAGATTCGGGTTCAATTCAAGGATGTTCCGGGTGATATTTTCAGGAGTACGAACTATATGCTATACCTTATGCAATATTGGTTTTCTCTCTCTACCATGCTTTTGTTATGCATATTTTGTTGTCTGTTCTCTACATCAATCTTGAAAGTATAAACAGTGTCAGATATTTACTTGTTTTCACTTTGGAAGATAAGTGATGTCATATATACTTGTTCGGAGATTAATGATAGAATATTATGATATTGTTTGATCTATATTAACGAATTTGTCCAGTGGGAAAAAAGTTTTTGTTGTTATTTTATCAAAGACTTTTGTGATATCACAACCTTGGGATGACGTGCTGCATTTTGATGACTTGTCTATTGTTCTGATTGCAAAACTTATTTACCGTTTCTACAATTTGAAGAACTTAGCACTGATAGAAACATTTGCTATTAATGAGTACTGCAAGAATTCCCCAAAACATAACATAAATAACCCTATATTGTGTTGATAACATATACCTCTGTTGTCTTCAAAATATTAACTTAATGTTAACAATTTTAGGTAAAAAACAAGGGAGAAATGAGTTTGTTATCCGCCTACAACCTTCAGAAGCTATTTACATGAAGCTTACGGTATGTCAATCATTTTGATAACCCATAATGTGAACAACCATGCCACTTGTTTTACTTGATTGCCTCTTAAAGTGTTGTATATATGTTGTATGCTTTTATTAATGATCTGAAGTAGCAATGATGAAATTACTTTGCTGTATAGGATGTTTGATTTTCATATACTGGATATTTAATTCCTAATACATTGTTTGGAATCATTTTATTGTGTTTTTTGAAAAATAAATAGAAAAATTGTTAGTTATTAAGTGATTATTATCTGAAAACATTATATATATATCTTATGCTTGTCTTGCTTACAGGTCAAGCAACCTGGACTGGAAATGTCTGCTGTTCAAAGTGAACTAGACTTGTCATATGGGCAACGATATCAAGGGATAACCATTCCAGAGGCTTACGAGCGTCTAATTCTTGACACGTATATTCTTTTTCCTTATTCATATTTATGGCTTATAGTGCTAAAAAGACTTATATGGTCCATCATAAACTCAAGTCCATATATAAACGTGAGTTTATGTGCACAAGTTCACCAATGAGTCTATGGAATAATTGAGTGAATCACCAATTTTAGTCTTAAAACTTATAAGTGCTGGACAATTTATTTAGCTTGTGAAATCATTAAATATCAAAATTGATCACTGAAAAATAAGAATTCTCGATCTTATTACTTAATCTAGAAAGGGAAGTCTAGTCTCTAAAATTGTCACAAGGAACTAATGTGATGGTTAATTTTTTAATTTTCAGCAATCATTGTAGATTTTTTCTAATTTTAGAACCAAATTATGTAACCCCAATTAAATTGATAATTTACTTGAAATAAACTGCATGCATTACTTAGAAATAAGTTTGTATATCTGAATGAAATATATTAACATTTATCATTATGTAATAATGAGAATTGGAATATGTTCTACAGAATTAGAGGTGATCAACAACATTTCGTTCGCAGAGACGAATTAAAGGTAAGCTTATAACATCTTTTCATAGACTATTGCCACGTCTTGATTCGTGAACATTATAAATGACTGTATTCTTTTGTTTCGGGTTAGGCATCATGGCAAATATTCACACCACTTTTACACAAAATTGATAGAGGGGAGTTGAAGCCGGTTCCTTACAAGCCAGGAAGTAGAGGTCCTGCAGAAGCAGATGAGTTATTAGAAAAAGCTGGATATGTTCAAACACATGGTTATATATGGATTCCTCCTACCTTATAGAGTGACCAAATTTAATAATAACACAAGGATTAGGATTATCAGGAGCTTATAAATAAGTATGCAATAAGCTTGTGAAATTTTCGTTATAATCTCTCTCATTTTGGGGTGTATATCAAGCATTTAAGCGCGTGTTTGACACAGTTTGTGTAATAGATTTGGCTCTGAATGAAAATAAATGGGAATTGTTTATCTTTTTGTTTTATGAATGGAAGGTGATAGAGTGTTGGTTAACCCCATTTTTTCTTAATTTGAAAGAAATGAGGTTAACAATTTTTCTTAATCTGTTTGTAGTTAGTTATTTTTGCTTATAAGTTATAATTGAGTCTGGTTGGAGTTTTGGTTTATCTGATAAGAATTTGGGTATTGTGGGATGTTCAAGTCTTAACATCAAATAGTATGGAATGTTTGGTGTCCAAGTCAGACCCTCATGTTGGAAGGCTACAATGGCTGTCCAAGTCGGACCCTCTACAGACAGATTTTCAGTATCCCCCTTTAGAAAATTTAGAAAACCAATTGCTATATTGCTGCAACAACCTTAGAGTTTATTGATGAATTTAATGTGAAAAACCATACCACCACCAGAAATGGCCTAAACCTCCAAGTTGGCATTTGAGAGCTTAATAACAGTTTTCACCCCTAACTTTCACGAAGTTACGATTTTAGCTCCCTAAGAAAAAAACTACAAAATTGCCCTCTAAGTTTTGCAACTGTAGCAGTTTTGGCCCCCCAAGGCAAAAAATAAAAAATAACATGTGCCACCTAACTTAGGGTGCCACGTCAGCGTAGACCGAGTCAAAATTGGCTTTGGGGCCAAAACTGCCACAGGTGCAAAACTTAAGGGGCGGTTTTGTAATTTTTTTTCTTAGGGGACCAAAATCGCAACTTTTGAAAAGTTAGAGGGCTAAAACTGCTATTAAGCTTAAAGATTAATAGTAAAGTTGGGTGCTTTGAGGGTGGAAAAACATGATAGCAGTTGATATACTAAAATACAAGGGACATGAGACTAGGGGTGGCCCTAAGGGTGGGCAGGAGGGGCGGTAGTCCAAGACATCATTTTTTTAGAGGCAACAAAATATTATTTACTTGGTAGTTAACGCTATATAGAGATTTATTTTAATTTGCTTTAATTAATTATATTGAAAATATATTTTTAGAGAACTTGATTATAAATGAATCTTTTGCAACAAAAAAATGCAAGAAGAAAAATTGAAATAATTAAAATAGCACAATTTTTTCGTCAAGGGCACCAAAAATCTTAGGACTGACCCTGGACATGACACATCCAGTCATAGTGTCTTTAATTGTAAAACTGTTCAAGAGGAGGCAAATGATTAGATAAAACCTGAAATTATTGTCCCTCGACCCTCATTAACCTACAAAATAATTTTTTTTCCCAATTGCAAGTCTAAAATATTAAAATAGTATTGTCTAATAAATATTGTATAAGACAAAAAATTGTTCAATATCACATAAGTTTGTCTTGTGTTATTTTGTTCTATTATGTACTTACCTTTCATAAGATCCAACAAATCTTAAATTAAAATTAAAATAATTAATGTCTATATTATGAACACCTTTCATTAGAATTTAAGTAACTTTTTTTAAGGTCTAATGAACCCCTATTTTTTTTTGTTGGGACCCAAATTTCGTATTTATTTTTTGGGGCCTAGGATGATCCCTCTACTTGCATTGCTTCAGAAACAGTCCTGATTATGAATAGGAATGATATAATTAATGTCTATATTATGGCTACATTTGAAAAGACAATAATGACATCACATACTTTAGAGCTATTTTAGATGAAGATAAAAGATGTTGTAATATATTTTTTCTCAAACTTTCACACACATTGGACAAGGAGAAACCCTTTTAAAGGAAGCTATTCAGGAACAGATGAAACTCTTTTTACTTCACAAACAAGTAGAAAAAATTGATTAATAATTTCATACTTTTATTGTTTTCATAATTAGTATCTTTTAATATCTTTTCTTTAAATATTTAATTTAAAATTAAAATATTTAAAAGAATTTTATACGGAGGCTATAAACTTATAATTTCCTAAGATGTTTCAGCAACAAATGTGTTTATATTAGATAACACTTGTATTGTTGACTACTACCTCCATCCCTAAGGATAAACACTTTTAAAAAAGTCTTGTCCTTAAATATAAGTCCGTATATAAATTACTAAGTGTATTTATTATTATTTTTCAAAAATAACCTTAATTAATACTATTAATTTATCATGAATTATGAAAAATAAAATTGGTCACTATTATAAACAAATATCAATATTTTAAATTCATTCATTATAATGTATGTGGTCTCTAGGGGTGTTCAAATCCAAATCGATCCAAAATAAAACCGCAAACCGATCCAAAAAAACCAAAAACCGCAAAAAACCAAATATTTTTGGATGCGTTTGGACGTTGTTTTGTAAAAACTGCTAGGATCGGATCGGTTTTCGGATCACTTTTTCAAAACCGAATCAAACCAAACCGAACCGCAAAAGTAAATATTAATACTTATTTTTTTTAATAGTATTATATGCTACATTATTATGTTTCTCGTTGGTTTTTAATCTTATATATTTCACTAATTTAATCTATATTATTATTATTTCATGTGTTCAAAAATGATTGATGATTTTCATGTTGTAATTTAATTTTTTTAATATAGTTTGCATCAAACATTTATTTTACCGTGTTTGGGTAATATTAGTATTAATAAAAAAAATGCAAATAATTTTATTTTTTTTACATTTTGGATATCCAAAAACCGATCCAAATCAAACCGCATATATTTGGATCGGATCGGTTCGGATTTTTTTTAAAATAATCATCCGAATCGAACCGCATGTGATTTTTATTTTAGTTCGGATGATTTTTTGCCTTAGAACCGATCCAAACCGTACCGC
>Ga0209282_1002886_pt1 | contig 10094 bp, 3 predicted proteins | sample Mtrugardesep15_FD_187529 | JGI IMG/M metagenome (GOLD analysis project Ga0209282, IMG submission 187529) | Root nodule microbial communities of legume samples collected from California, USA - M. trunc garden sep15 (SPAdes) (version 2) | ecosystem: Host-associated > Plants > Roots > Nodule...
AAAAAAAAAAATTAAAAATGGCCTTTATTTTTAGCCCATTTTTTTCAAAACCCAATTCTACTTAATAGTTACCTTTATACGGTAACACGTTGTTCCTGAAATGAAATTTCTTTTTCTTTCTTCTCTGAGTTCTCAAACCATGAATAGGGGAGCACATACAAGTTAGGGTTGCGATTTCGACGCCGGTTAGGGTTGCGGTGGTGGTGTTTGTTGATTTTTTGAAAAAAATTAACTAGTTTATTTTTTAGATAGTTTTATTAAGAACTTTAGGAACTTGTGAAACTTTTTTTTGAATGGTTTTATGGATGACTTAAACTTAGAGACTTATGCAACTTATGATTTTGTGCGTTAATTTTTGTATTTTGATGCTAAGTTGAGCATAACGTTTTATTATGGTAGTTTGGTATAATTTACCTTTAGAATTCAATCATATTTTGCATTATTGACATATTTACAATATTATATTAGTTTATATATGTCATGCATATAATAAATTTTATATAATTATAATTTTAGGTAAACTCGAACGAGTTCTCGAGTCGAGTTTACGAGTTGAGGTAAACTCTCGAGTTTTAAAACCTTGATCTGGCCTATAATTTCCTAAGTAATAGTGTAGTATTTTTATATAATGTACAATGCAAGTATGTGTTCATAGTTTTATTTTTACCATCGTTGTACTCTTAAACGCCGTCTCCACCATTTTTGTACTCTTAAATATCGTCTCCAAAAGCCCTTCAAATTAACCGTAAGCACCGTTCAGCTGTTCAATGAACGATTTCAAGACCATGTCTTTCAAATCCTCTCAGTAAAGTAGTTCTCCCACAGCTCAGTTGTTGTTGTTCGGTCTATCACACTCAACGTCTTTCTTTGTTTCCTCTCAATCACGTTATTTTGTAAGGTATCGACTGAAAGTGCTATATCGTGTACGTTTTTTATCTAAGTAAAATATTGCATATTACTTTTGGTGTAGTGATTCAGTCCAGGTGTAGTACTTAATGTATTCATATCATGATATGAGCTTCGACAAGAATGATCCAAAAACATAATTTGAACAAAACCATTAAGTCATGATCATCTTCTTACAGAAGATAAGATTAATGATGAAGAGCTTATTTCCCAAACTTGATTCTTTTAAAGAATTCTGATAAATTTTAATTACATACGCCAGAGGTATTTGAACTGTCCTCGCGACATGCTTTCACTAACGAACAAGACGATACAAGAGCTTATCAAATGTAATTTCTTTTGCTTAAAAAGAATCCTATGTACATTAATAATAGGTGTTTATACATAGAAAAACTTAGATTAGGAAGCTTCTGAAAATGTTTGAGATATATAGGTAGATTTCAACTTGTGTGAAAATTAGTTGATTGAAATCTATACAACCAATCTGTCCAAAATCTCTTGCTTCATTATATAAAAGCTTTTTTTTGTGAAGTAGAATCAAACCATATAAAACTTAATGGTTAATTTTTCAAGTAAACATGTTTGCATATTCTTCAAACAACATATTTGCATATTCTTCCATTCCAGATCAAATACTGAAGAAAACTTGGAAATAAGCAAATGATTTAATCCTATAATAAATAGTATATCAAAAGCTACATATTAATAAACTAGGCCAAAGTATTTTTTTTCTCAATGTCACCAAACAAAATCCAGAATCAAAGGCAACTTGAACAAAACTTTAACAAACAGCATTCACCATATGCAATTCATGAGACAAATTCAAAACTGAGAAACAGAACCTAAGAACCTAAACCTCGGTAACGGGATACTCAAAGACAACATCTTTGCCCGATAGTTTCCTGTAAACTGCAGAAAATGTCTCCAACTTGTATTCGGTATTGTTTCTCTCCTTTGGATCCAAAAACACCTATATCAATTAAAACCACAAGAATTCAATTAAAATGATTTCTTATTCATCATTTAAGTTTTGGTTGATAGAACACAACAGGAGTAAAGTTATTTGGCAGTTACAATAGCTTACCTTCATGATCTTTGATCCATCAATTCGGTACCTAGTGCGCTTGCCAACAATCTCGGCAGGTAACACAACATCCTCAAGCATAGCCTCGTGGACAGCAGTAAGGGTACGGCTACGGGGGCGCTGAGCAGCGGAACCTTTCTTTGGTGGCCGAACAATCCTCCTAGTGGCAATCAGGATAACGTCCTGCAAGTTAAAGGTTCATTGGTATACAACAAAATGAAGCATCAACTATATAACAGTATGGTATCATAAACTAATTACAATGATGAGAAAATCAAAGCTACTCGTCCAGTATTACTTTCAACGGATGAGAAAATCGAAGCTTCTCAGCAAGAATTAATTTCAACAGTTAAAGTTCAAAATCAAAACATTTATTGGCAACAGAATTTAAGTTTTTAACTTAATAATATAACCGTTCAAGCAATGTGTTTCACATCAGAATGGGTTTAGTATACAATGTGACAGCATAAACGACTCGTTCAATCACAAACTAACTAACATGAGCATAATGACAGGAAAAATGACTCATTTAATCACAGAAACTAACTAACAAGAGCATAAATGAATCACAGAAATTAAAAACAGACAGTCAATAACAAAATTCCGATTTCAATCCTAACAACATTCCAATTCCCGTTCCCGGCAGGAACATCATTGAGGGAAAATTCAGTGCTACAGAAACAGAAAGTTCAACAAGCTTTCCATATAAGACTTGGTATACCTTGCCGCTGAATTTCTTCTCTAGCTCCCTAACAAGCCTGACATGAATTTTGCGAAATCCCTTCCTCAATCTATATGGGACATGGATAACCACAGCTTTGCGGTTGCCAGATACATCGACTTGGCTGTAGATTATGGAAAATAGTAGATACATGAGACAAAGAAAAAACACATGTAGCTTCTTCATACAAAGTACAAACAACAAGAAAGCAAACATGCTTACACTGCTGAATTGATGTATAAATCTTTCAGCTCACTTTTCAGCTCATGATTGGTGTTTTCAAGATCAAACAAAGCCTGCAACAACAACAACAAATTTTAAACAATTATTAGTTTATCATAATTTGTAAATAAACTAACTAGAAACAAGAATAGTTAATAATAGTAATCAATGTATAACAACCTGTCCAACAGATTCCTCGAATTCAGTTGGCTCAGCACCTTTGTCCTTGCTGATTTTCTTCCTTGATGTGTACATCTTCAAACCTGTATGCAAAGTCAGAACTCGTGTTAATTAAAAAAACGTAATTGTAACACAAGTATTCTAATAACATGAAATTCAAAATAATAAATTAGAATCCATCTGAATATCTAATAACGTGAAATTCAAAATCAGCTATAACCAAATAAGATCTGCAATAATCATACAAGTTAATCAAATCAAATAATACAAGTCTTCTAACTAATGTAATCGTCAAAACTTGAATGACATTTCAAAAGAAATTACAAACATACCAAGAACCTGTTTGGATAGGCTTATTTGACCCTCTTTACTAGCATAAACACTTCTGAGGGACTGTTTGGGAAAACTTATGAGAACAAGTTATAAAGTTATAACACAGTTCTTAAGCTGTTTTAAGCTTATCTTCTTAAGCCCCCTAAGATAGATTATGAAAATATCTTGTAGCTTATATGAAAACAGTCTACCTTCATTTTAACTTCTATTATAGAGATGGCTTATATATGTGCACTTGTAAGAGTGTTTAGGAATACTTGTGAAAACAGCTGATCACGCGTTTGTTAAGTTGTTTTCAGGTTATTTTCATAAGCCCCCTGAGATTGCTTATGAAAACAGCTTATGGCTTATATGAAAACAGTCTAACTTCATTTTAACTCTTGCAGAAATAGCTTATACCTATGCACTTGTGAGACTATTTGGGAGAACTTAGTGCATTGGTATAAGCTATTACATAAGCTGTATTAGGGGGCTTACGAAAACAGCTTATATCTTACACAAAAACAGTCTAACTTCATTTTAACTTCTATTATAGAGATACCTTATACATGTGCAATTGCAAGACTGTTGGAGAGAACTTGTGAAAACAGCTTATGACACATTCATAAGCTATTTTCAGCTTATTTTCGTAAGCCCCCAAAATAGCAGCTTAAGAAAACAACTTATAGATTATACAAAAACAAATTAATTTTATCTCATCTTGTATAATAGAGTCCAGTATGGATTGGCTTATTTTTGAACTTATGAAAAATAACATGCAGATAAATAAGCTTTATGTTAATCCATAAGTTTTCACTGACAAAAATTGTATCTTCATATGTTATTTTTTATAAACTAACTTAACAGACATATGAATGATACTTTAAAGCTTATTTATCTGCATAAGCTCAAAAATAGGTCAATCCAAACATGCCCTATAAATGTAGCAATAGGATTATAAAAATACACTTCTATAATCTGCAAATCAAGTTGTTCATCCAAACATGGCCTAACTGGATCTAATTATGAAATAACATAAACAAGACATCATGCGCAATAGTAACAACACCAGATCAAAACATTTCACAAGTAAAACATGACATTGTTTAAAGTACACAAAAAAACGAAGACCCATTTAATGAAATCAATTAAAAACACAGGCTTTAATCAAAAAACATCAAAATCTCATAAATTCTCTAGCCAAATTACATCATTTAAACACAAAACCAACGAAACAGAAACAAAGTATTAGATAAATGAAACATAGATAGAAGCAAAGAGACAAGAATCGAAGGAAGTTGTTACCTTTGCAGAAACGAAATCGAAGGTTGTTCTTGTTCAGCCGCAGAGAGAGAGAGTGAGAGATAGAACAACACTGAGAATGAAAAAAATTAGGGTTTATATGTTTTTATTTGAGCAAGATATTTTCATATTCCAAAAATGCCCTTGGCTTTTTTTTTTGTCAACTGAATAATTTGATGTAAATGGACCGGGTTGGTATGGGTAAACCCATGAATACCCTTAGGTTTTGAATTTTTATTGTTTCTTTTCCCACCCGCATACTTCTCAGAGTATTTTTCCTTTTTTTACACGTTCGGATTTTAAAATTCAGACATACCAGAGGTGTCTAATAAGTGTGAGACATGAGAAGAGAAATTCACGTAGGTTTGTGCAGTATTGCAACATCTTCCCACCCGCATGCTTCTCAAAGTCTTTTTCCTTCCTTTACACGTTCGGATTTTAAAATCCAGACATATTAGGGTCGTCTAATAAGTGTGAGACGTGAGAAGAGAAATTCACGTAGGTTTGTGCAATATTGCAACATCAATCATTTGGGCTCTTGTTCGATTGTGGATCAAATGAAATGAGTAAAAAAAATCGTTAGGAAATTGTTTAATAATACATCTATTCTTACATTTACATGCAAAAGCATTAAAATACTTGCTTAACAATGAAATTCATACACAATTATAAGAATTATTTTCCCTAATTTGTGCTGCTTCACTTGTTGATACATATAAGACTTGTTTTTTTATGTTGGAGAGAGACAATCTAAAAGGTAAATGGGTATGATAATCTATTTTATCTATCATTAGTCTGCTACAATTCTAAAATTAGTGGATGTGAATTTTAATCATTTATTTTTCAAAAATAATCCAATGTTTTTTAGTATGTAGCTATATTTTTTATTTAAAAAAAGAAGTAAGTGGCTAAATTTAAAACATATTATTTTCTATTTCAAATTTTATAGATTTTGGACCAATCAACAATTCCCTTTTAATGGAGCACACACAAATCACTTAAAAGAAAATTTAATGTAAAATAATATAGATAATCAAGTTTTGTTGTTCTAAATTTTCTCATACAGTCAAGTTTTGGAGGTAAGATTTCAATTTTTCTTCTCAAGTTTGTATTAATTTGATGCAATGGATCTCTCTTGAGAAAGTCATTTTATTAAAAAAATAAATGTCATTTCTTTTTCATACTTAACGGTGATATGAATGTCTTAGTATGATATCCGTGGTAAGCATGGAGAATTAACATACTTATAAAAATATTATTTTAAATTGAATTGAAAATGAATTATTTTGAAGTACATTAATAAAAAATTTAATTTATTTGACATATAAGTCAGCATAAATTTAAAGTAAATTTAGTATATAAAGTTTTATTTGACAAAAAAGCTAAACTATAAATTTATGAGTAAATTGTGCAGTATTTGTTATATATATATTATAGTTGTGTTAATTTGTTTGCTTTTTCAAATAATATAAAGTATATATGTATTGGGTGGGGGGTGTGTTAGTTAGCTCGTCTCGATTGAGTTAAGAAATAAGTAGGTGGAGGTCCTGGACTCAAACTTAGAGAAGGACCGAATATTAGTCTAACCACAAAGAGTATTGATTTACACTACAAGAAGGTGAGAAGAGCCTTCAGTAATGATCAATTTCAATTGCAAGAGCTTCAAACAAAATCAAGTTGTTTTCTAGTATGCTTTGCAATGGTGCAAGTAATGTTGAGCCTTTGATCTTTATTTAGAGTCTTTGGGCTCATATAGCCGTTGTAGGGTGTCCAATGGTGTTATGTCATGTCTCCTGGGTCCCACAAGCTTTTACTTAAGAATTTGGGTGAACATTCTGATCAAAAGATGAACTTCAGAATGTTGTTGTGTTCTTGATGATCTTCATCTGGGTTCATCATGTATGAATGAACACATGAATTTATGGGCTTGTCATATGCTTTTCATATGAATTTCTGGGCAATAACCAAAGTATGGGCTTTTCCTCATACATCGAAAAGTTACTTTCCCAAATTTGCCTAGGGACTGGTGCAGGAGAGATAAAGTGGATTTTGCATCTTCATGCTCATGCTTTGAGGGATTGTGTGGTCCTAGTACTGTACCAACTCCCATGCGTGTCTATCTTTGATTGAGCAGGACATATTTGCTTTGCTTTTACTTTTTGTTTTTCACCTACTGTACTGTTCATAAAGTAAGCATGTGCAGAGCTGAACATTCTGACCATCAAAATGTTCCTTTTGTTTCACTTAGGATGATTTGTAAGACTACCAAGCAGAAGTACTTTCCTTGACATTTATTCATGTCACATGTGCCTTGCATGACCTTGATCAATGTTCTTGAGATTCTGGACTTGTATTAAAGCAACCTTCTGATCTCTGCGTGAACATTCTGATCTCTGAGCAACATTCTGATCTAACTTTCTGACCTCAGTGTTAGATCATGAATTCAAATGTCCTTTGATTCTTTGAATCTTTGTATGATTTAAAACTTGTTCATGTCTTAGTAAAACACTTAAGAGCACAAGTTAAATACCAAGGAATTAATCAAAGTCCATTAATTCTTTAATCACAATGGTTTATTATCTTTAAAATTAATTAGGGATTTTGCCTCAACATTAAGCACGTGTAAGAAAGTCTTATATTTACCACAATTTTGGTAAAATTATAAATAAATTGTTTTTATATACACTTGACACCGCTCCATCACACGTAGTGGTAAGTAGATCGCTTCCATGGTCGATCACCTGTACACAAAACCAATTTGGTTATCAATAATTCGAGTTTCTTTTCTTAATCTTTATTCAATCACTCTTTTCCATAACTTTATGGTATGACTCGTATGTTTAATTCCCCTATAATTTGAACACTTTTTTTTATCTCCCCTTATTATTATAGATTGGAATTAAATCATTTTTTCTCCACTCATCCGATATTCTCTTTCAACTCATAATTTCGTTAAAAAAATTGGTGAGCCACACATTGCCACATTCACCCTTTCAAAACTTCTCAAAACACTCCATACATGCTCATTTAGATATGTTAGTCCTCTACAAAAGGTGCATAAACACTAATGACATTAAAGATGTGTTATTCCTCTACAAATGTTAGGGCTAAGATATGATATTCTATCATTTTTACATCCTGAATATCATTCTTCTATTCCTTATCCACAATAATGCCTAACTTATTTCTCGATATAACCTTTAACATTAAAGATGTATTGCTATATTACAAATTTTTATAGCTATAATATGACCTTCTATCTTTTTTATATCCGCAATATCTTCTTTTTTTCCTTCCTTATATACGATAATTCCTATTTCATTTCTTGAACTAACTTTGTCAGTGGATCAACGCTTAAATCTCAAACTATCTAAGTTCTTCGTTTTTCACCTACCCACTTAATTTCTTGTAAACACATAAAACTAACCTTCCTCCTACTCACAATGACAACTATTTTCATAGATTTTCATGTAATAGTGCACATTTCATGCTCCAAAACATATCCTATTCTCATGCTCCCAACACCAATTTTTTGACTTGTCTTCAACAAATTCAAACACAACAACACAACCGATCTAGAAAAAAATCATTTTCTTACCATATTGAATAATGTTTTGAGTTTTTATGTTGATGATTTTCTGAAATTGGGTTTGAATTTATGGGTTGGGAAAACATAGATCTTAAAATTTATTGAATAAAAGATAAGAGATAAGAGAAAAGGAAGGAGGCGCAGAGAATGAAACAGAGGGAATGGAGACGAGAGAAGAAAGAATGGAGACAAAAAGAAGGGAGAAAAAAGAAGAAATAGAAGTGAAAGATGGGTTTTGGAAAAAAGACGCGAAGAAAAAGAGAAAAAATATATTATTTTAATTTTTTTTTTGTCAGATTTATTTTAATTTATTAAATTAAGTTTTTAATAAAATAAATTTAAATGGAATAAAAAAAATTGGAAAAGAAATAAAAAAAAACCAAGTCAACATGCTACCTCGTTAATTAGTGTACAATCAGCATACCACGTAAGCTAATTTACACAGTCAAATGGATTTAGGGTTTAAAACCACAGAATCTTTTAATGGCAAGGGAGAATCTCCATGTTTTTTTTTGTTAGGGGGGTAAATCAAAATGCGCCTAAATGGCTTGGGGTAAATTGCTTAGCTCTGTCAATATTGTATGGGAATATTGCATATGTAGTATAATAATTTAGATATTAAAAACAATTTTTTGAATGTTTGGAACCTTATATTACTCCAAAAGTGCTTCTCATATAGTCAAGTGCGATTTGACAACAAAAATCGGGTGTTTGGCTTTATCTCTCTTCTTGCTCCAAAAACATTTCTATGTTTGAACCTATCAAAGGAAATTTCTAGAGTGGATCTAAAAAACTTTTCTATTTTAATTTGGTACAATTATTATATTACCCATTAATAAAACAAAATTTGATGAAGAAATGTTAATAAAATCACCGCATAACATCAACAGACGTGATAATGATGACATTAACTTCTTCTGAATATCGGCATACAATTATTTTCTTCCTTTCTTGTCAGATTGATCATAGACTAACATAAAGGCAACTGATTAACCTTGCAACTTCCCCTCCACATAAATCCATATATCAGTGGTCTCATTTTTTGTTTCTTTGAAATGTTTCTCACTCCATCCTAACAAAAGTCTACCACTTAATCTTCCAGATTCTTTTCCTACATTTTTCTTTTGAAAATTTTTCTTATTTTCTTACCACCATAACTTGAACATATTTAATATATTGATTTTTGAACAACTTGAAAATTTATAGTGTTTCGAAATGAAATGTTTCAACTAAGCCAAATAGAACCGCTTAAGTTTCAGACAAAAATGTTTTTATCATAAAAGGCTCTACCTCCTTTCCTAATTCCTCTAAAATTGCAAAATAGAAACCTAATTGTGCAAACTGAAGATTAGAGAGATCTGCAACAAAACAATATTAGATATATTGTGTTATATCTATATTATGTATAAAGAAACTATCTCTTTCAACTCTTTTGGGCTGAATTTATTTCCAAAAATGCCCTTCATTTTTTATACAAATAACACATTACACATGAAACAAATAGATAAGAATAAATTTAAATATATTAAAATAAAAGTGTAACAAACATAAATGTCAGATTTTTTCCTTTACCTTTAAAAGTGTAACAAACTAGATGATTGTATCTATACTTACTTTTCATTATCCCAATTATACCCTTAAACAACAACTTTTTTTTATAACAAAGATTGTTGTTAGCGTCATTAAAAAAAATAAGAATTGAGATTATATTTTTTTGTTATATTGTTGGTTTCATTGAAATAGATAATCATGGTTAGTTTGATTTGTTATAATTTGAA
>Ga0209282_1002888_pt1 | contig 10091 bp, 9 predicted proteins | sample Mtrugardesep15_FD_187529 | JGI IMG/M metagenome (GOLD analysis project Ga0209282, IMG submission 187529) | Root nodule microbial communities of legume samples collected from California, USA - M. trunc garden sep15 (SPAdes) (version 2) | ecosystem: Host-associated > Plants > Roots > Nodule...
CCCCCCCTTCTTGTGTTTTTTCCCACCTTCAGAAACTTCTTTACTCTCTTTCACGAGCTACTAATTGACCAATAATAGTAGTAATACATTATTTGACTCATTAAATCAACTCGAAAATTGATTCAAAATGACTCAAAATTAAATACTAAACTAATAAAAATAGACTTGAAACGTAACTTAAAATGACTCTAAAAACAGTGTATGACCGACTGTCATCACAACCCCAAACTTGAACTGTTACTTGTCCTCAAGGAACAAACTTGTTAAAATTGACAATCGACAGTAAAATAACAATTACCTGATCAAGCGATAGTATCCAAAAGTTCATCTCCCTAGCAGTAAAATATTATCTTTCATTTTTAATCTCTCAACGCAACATCACATTTAACTTATAGGATCAAACTTATAGACAACAAATATTTAAATTTCTGCTACTTGAAGAAGCAAAAAAATTATATATATTTAGAGAAAAAAACAGTAGTGTGTCACCCGTGCATTGCACGAGTTAGCACACTAGTTAAATCAACATGAGAATTTATTCAAAATGACTCTAAATTAAATACTAAACTAATAAAAATAGACTTGAAACGTAACTTAAAATGACTCTAAAAATAGTGTATGACTGACTGTCATCAACCTTATTTTTTGCCTCATCAAAACTTACTAATCGTGCTTTCAAGCATCAAATTCTGAAGATCTCCAGACTCTTAAAAATAGAAAATCCTGAAGGACCCATAAGCCACGCCAGATTTATCCTATTATGTAGTTGTTCCTATCAAGAATCTGATAGTACAATTAGTCTTCTTCTGACCACGTGTATAAAGAAACAAAAAATTTTAGGAAAAAAAAATGAACGGATAATTTCAGTTTCAGCAAATGAATTTCAAATGTCTAATCAACGACATTATTCATATCAGACAATGACCCAACATCCTTGATTTGAATCTTCTTAACGACTTGTAATGCACTGACACTCTTCTTCAACGTCTCTCAAATCCTTGCTTATACAAGGAGCTGAAGACTTGAAGAACTATAGCAAGATTCTACTATTTTTAACCGTACCTTTACCATGTCAAATCAAAAAGCGCATAGAACACGTAAGAATACATAAATGAAGCGTTGCTTGCCCCGTTAAGATAGATAAATCACAAAACAACTAACTCTATTAGACATAGAATCCCCCATTATCTCCCAAACACCCTCAATAATGTTGAAACATATGAAGTAGTAAAAATATGGATTAAATTAAAATATTATTTTTTTAAAAATAAAAAACCGACAAAGATTGCATTATTTCATTATACTATACTAATAAATAAATATTAAAATTTATTTACACGATTCTAAATTTATCTAATAAATATTTGATCTTACGTTGTTTTCATTTCTTTTTGATAGATTTGTGTTTTTATTTTGGATCAATTTAAATTTAAACACCCTTATTATTGAGCCACTATGGAGTAGAATAGACAAAATAGTTGAACATGTCATACACAACAAGTATAAAGTGTGCTCCTTTCAAGTTATAGTCATATTTGTTTGAAATTTTAGACTTTGCTTCTCTTAAATTCTTCCGTTTGATTCCTTGGTGTCAATTTTGGTGGATTAAGTCCACACATAGCTATGTTTTGGCTTAAATTGAAACCCTGCAAGTGGACGATGTGATTAAACTACTTGGGGTAGCCAATTTTTGGGTTAGATGTCGAGTTTCCAGAAAACAAGTATGAAGTAGACACTAAACCAAGAATCAAACGATTAAAACAAACTAATTTAAAAATGACAAAACAATCCTTCAAAATAAAAGTTGGTACATGCATATATAATTTAATGAAACCTATAAAATTAACCTAAATTTACCAGGTTTAAATGATAAATATTAGTGTCCCCAACTTAACTGACAGAAACATTACATAATATATGTTGAGACTAGAGTTCGAACTTCAGATTATCTACCTATTCATTTTAAAAAAGGTGAAATTCTATCAATTAGACCACTTAACAAAAATAAAATAAAATAAAATAAATAATAGTTGTTTTTTTGGTTTAATGAGAAAACAAACTACTTGTTAAACTCATAGCTTCATATTTTAAGTGGATGTATATTAACACCCCTAATATAAATATACAAATAGACATCAAAATTACTAATTTTTATAATACCTTATTATATATTTTTTATTTATAAAAAGTTATAGAATATCATTTAAGAATAATTATTGTTGTTATTGTTTCAAAAAAATAATTATTGTTGTTATTAATTTTTTAATTTGTTTCTTTGTCAGCATTATTTTGTTAAATATCACCATTATTTTGATTGGATCCATTTGATATTTCTTTAATATAATTCCTTTTGCATTGTATATACATGTTATTCTATTTTTATTTTTACCTTATTATTTGTTTTTTATTAATAAACAATTATGCAATTTTAGAATTTCATTTAAGAATAATTTATATTGTTATTACTTTCTCAAATCGTTTTATTTCAATTCAATATAATTCCTTATTTATATGTTTTAAATTAGTTATTTTTACTAAAATGTCATATATTAAAGTTTATATTGACCACATTCAAAACTTTCCACATAAGCAAATATTCCTTAGAAAGTTGATTTGTTTTATCCAAGTGGTTGTTAGTTAGATAAAATCATTGTCACGGAACACATCGCGTATAAATCTCATATCGTACCGCATCACTCAACTCCAAACCAAACTCGTCAGCGTTCACACGATTGATATAAATGCTGTAACCAACAAAATAACCCGACCCGATCACAGAACCGTCTTACTCAAAGTAGAACTCATTTTCGTTATCTTCCATCACCCTCTCCTTTCCCAATTCAATCCATTGCGGAATTTTTTCAAACACCTTTCGTTCATCTCAATCTTCAATTCTCCATAACCACGTATGTATCTAAATCTCTTCTTCGATTCTTCATCACTTTCACACCTTAGCACTCTAATTTTAATCCGATTTGTTGTTTCATCGATTTTTTTTAATTGAATTGTTGAAAATTTTGTTGCAGATTCTGATTCCTGATTCGGATCGTTGCTGAAAAGTGATTTTGAAAATATTCAACAATTTTCTTCTATGCGTGCAAATGTTTGCACCGAATACTGAGATTGGATTTTATATTCTATAAGGTGATTTTTACTTGATGGAGCCCTCATTCATGTGAGGAGCAGGGGGTGCCTAAAGTATGTTACTTCGCTTAAAGAATTATAATTCCTGCAATTCTGTCTACTGATCTATCACTTGGTTTGGATGTTCATGTTAGATTTTTCGTGCTCCTGGCTGTAAGAGGAGCAACTACAACTATTCTATTATTTGAAAAGTAAGGGAGAGGTTGCACTTCAGCCATGCCTTCCCTTCAGCTGTTGAAACTCACTCGGCATGGCCAGAGTTTTCTGGCTTCAAGGAGGTATTGAACTGTATATGTTTCTTTTGGTGATTCTTAATCTCATGTAGCATCGAATTTGCCTTATCATTTGCCTAAATGTGTGGTAAGACTAGATGGGATAAGATTAGAAATGACAACATTAGAGAGAGGGTTGGGGTAGCACCTATAGTAGAAAAGATGGTGGAAAACAAGCTTAGGTGGCTTTGGCATGTAGAGAGAAGACCTGTAGATTCTGTAGTGAGGAGAGTAGATCAGATGGAGGATAGTCATATTGCAAGAGGCAGATGAAGACTCAGAAAAACTATAAGAGAAACTATTAAGAAAGATTTAGAGGTTAATGAGTTGGATCCAAATCTGGTTTATGATAGAACATTATGGCGTAATTTGATCCATCTAACCGACCCCACTTAGTGGGATAAGGCTTGGTTGTTGTTCTTTCCATTTAGTTGAAAGTTTTTCCATTTTTATTATCTTTTTTACTGCATTCTCATAATAAAAATGGAAAAAACTGCTGAAAGAAAGGAAATAAGAGAAAACGAGAGAGGCATCTGCATAAGCCGTGTGTTTGAACTACACCACTGAGGTTTCATTATATAGGCTCTACATCATTATTTACAATAGAATATGCTGGAGCGTAAGAGAATATGTTATTCCTATATTTACAGAATATATTATATTATTTAAATATCAACAAAAACAATGTCAAAAAACATGATAATGGGAATTGCTATAGAACTGTACACTGATAAATGTTCAATCCAAAAAGAAAAGATCGGATGGCAGCATAATGGTTCTACTATTTCAAAATCTTTCTGCTGCAATCATAAGTTTTTTTAATGCTTTTGTTTAAACTATTAGAAACTAGAAATTATGAATAAAAGAAATGCTAACAAAGTTACAAAACACTCTCTATTATGCTCTTTTCATCACACTTAGGGAAACTTAGTTGCAATAAGGTGTGGGTCCAGGAAAGAGAAAAATCTTGCTGAACCTGAAGAATCAGTATAACATTTCATATTTGATCTTAGAATTTCCTTCTCATTAATTCTGTTCCATTTTAAGGGCAATGCATCTTATTGCTGGGTTGGTTCTGCATGAAATATCGTATTATCCTCTGCTCTGTGTTGATTATAGTAATGTTTCAATGTATTAATGGTAGCATCTATTTACTCATTTCATATTTGGGTTGCTCATGTTATTAATAAGATCATTAGGTTAGTAACTTGTTTGCATGCATACTGTATTATTGTTGATGCTTTCTTCATGTGGTTACTGACAGGAAAGCTATACTACTTGCATCTGGTATCTTAATTGCTGGTGGAACAGCTGCATATATGCAATCAAGGTTTAGAGTTGATAAACATGATTTATTTGGCCATTGCAATGAGCAAAACAATGATAAAGAAGCAAGAAAGGAGGAGGTTATCAATGACTCTACTAAACCAAAAAATAAACAAAAGAAAGGGGGCATGAAGTCACTTCAAGTCCTTACTGCAATTCTTCTATCCGACATGGGCCAATTAGGTGTGAAGAATCTTCTAGCTTTAGTTACCACAGTGGTAAGGCTGTTAAGTGTTGATTTTTTTTTTTTTTTTTTAAGATGAACCATAATTATATAATGTAGTCACGGGTAATATTATAGTTGCCCTCCCCCACAGACACAAGAAAAAGGAAAAAGATGTTTAAACCAATGACATTTAAATTTTCATGTTCTTACAGGTGCTGCGGACTGCTTTGAGCAACAGGCTAGCTAAAGTGCAAGGCTTCCTATTTCGTGCTGCTTTTCTTCGGCGTGCACCATTATTTTTCCGGTTAATTTCAGAAAATATTATTTTGTGCTTCCTCTTGTCAACCATTCATTCTACATCAAAGTACATAACAGGAACTTTGAGTCTTCATTTCAGAAAAGTATTGACAAAACTTATCCATTCCCACTATTTTGAGGTATGGGCTGTTGAATTGCATACATCTGTTTAGATTATTTGCGTTGAACTATTGATTAGATTATGTATTCCTAGTTCCTTACTGCATTGTGAGAAAAAACTAATCTAACATAATCTCATAAGTCCATTGTCATTTAACAACTAATTACTCATTTGCCATTTAAAAAAAATGTTATCAACTTATATCCTTCCTTACTCTTTTCTTCTTCCTTTCATATTATATGATAAGTCCATTGTCATCTCTGGTCTGCTGGAATTCAATATTATTAATAATATGATTAAAATTAAAAAAAGGAAACAGGTCCATTGGGATGATTACCATTTGGCATAACTTTAGGATCATTCTAGATGCTTTTCTACATCTCATTGCTTTAAATTTAATGGGAAGTTACTTGAGCAGATATTCTACCCTCTCAAAGCAGAATCATTTTCCAGTATCCAATAGATGCCTTAAAATTCTGTGCATGCAAGGACAGCTTTCATATTTGTTATAGTCTCAATTGTCTGAGTAATTTCTTATGAGTTACAATAATACTCAATTTAGTTGTTATTGTGGCTGTATATTTATTGTTTATTTTGCTTTCAGAACATGGTATATTACAAAATATCACACGTCGACGGTCGGATAACAAACCCAGAGCAAAGAATTGCTAGTGATGTGCCGAAGTTCTGTTCAGAGTTGAGTGAAATTGTTCAAGATGATCTAGCAGCAGTGACTGATGGACTTCTATATACTTGGCGGCTGTGTTCGTATGCTAGCCCAAAATATGTCTTCTGGATACTGGTATCTCAGTAAATGAACTATATTGTTAAATAGATTTCTCATATCAGCTTCTGCTCATACTTTTTGCTGATTGCTAGAGGCTGTTACAACATTGAGCTGATGTTAGAATCACTGATTTTCTTCTCAATCTACTGATTTGGCCTTTTCAGGCCTATGTACTGGGAGCTGGGGCTGCGATCAGGAACTTCTCTCCTCCGTTTGGGAAACTTATGTCCACAGAACAGCAACTGGAAGGAGACTATCGACAGCTTCATTCACGATTAAGGACTCACTCAGAAAGTATAGCATTTTACGGTGGAGAGAGGAGAGAAGAAGCTCATATTCAACAGAAATTTAAGACCTTGGTTAGGCACATGAGAAGAGTGCTGCATGACCATTGGTGGTTTGGCATGATTCAGGACTTCTTGTTGAAATACCTTGGTGCAACTGTTGCTGTTATTTTGATTATTGAACCTTTCTTTTCGGGTAATCTAAGGCCCGACAGTTCAACTTTAGGGCGTGCAGAAATGTTGAGCAATTTAAGATATCACACCAGTGTCATAATTTCCTTATTTCAGTCCCTAGGAACTCTTTCTATCGGTGCAAGACGGCTCAACCGTCTTAGGTATATCTGGTCTTTCTTTTCTTGTTTTTTATAATTTGCTGTTAGAGGCGCTTTTATTGGTCATCACTCACTAATTGTGGCTTATATGCAATTCCTTCATAGGATTCATACCGTCTGCCTAAAATTTCTGACCTTTATGTATGTATTACAGTGGGTATGCTGATCGCATTTATGAGTTAATGGCTGTATCAAGAGAGCTAAGCTTGGTGGATGAGAAATCATCTCTGCAAAGAGAAGGAAGTAGAAATTGCATAAGCGAAGCTAACTACATTGAATTTTCTAACGTCAAGGCAAGTGAAATTCGTCCAACCATCTATCAACCATGACTTCATGTTGCGTTTTTATGTTTTTTAACAGCGATGTTGCTCCCAAATTTAGGTCGTGACCCCCACTGGTAATGTCTTGGTGGATGATCTGTCTCTCAGGGTTGAGCAAGGATCTAATCTTTTGATTACAGGTACCCATCCGAACATTCTTCTTGATGGCATTTCTTTCTAATTATTATTGTTATTTTTTTGCGTGGTTGAGTCAGCCTTGATAATTGATGTTATTTATGCATTTCTTCTGTTGCAGAAGTCTCTTCTAAATATTATTTGTAATGGTTGGTTTTTTGATTTTTTTTTGGACGAATAACATGTTAATGATGATTATTTGGCTGAAGGTCCGAATGGCAGTGGTAAGAGCTCGCTATTCCGGGTTTTAGGTGGTCTTTGGCCGTTAATATCTGGACATATTGTGAAACCTGGCATTGGCTCTGATCTTAATAAGGAGATTTTCTATGTGCCTCAAAGACCATACACTGCCGTGGGAACACTTCGCGATCAGTTGATTTATCCTCTTACTTCAAATCAAGAGGTTGAACCACTCACAGATCATGGGATGGTGGAGCTATTGAAAAATGTAAAGTTCACCGCTAACCCCATGTCTTTCTCAATGCCACATGTATATGTAGCAGTTTATTGATAATTTTATTTTTGTATTGTTATCATTCACTAAAATTGCATGTGTATGTGTTCAAGGTTGACCTTGAATACCTGTTGGACCGTTACCTGCCTGAAAAAGAGGTAAATTGGGGTGATGAACTTTCGTTGGGTGAGCAACAGAGATTGGGCATGGCTAGACTTTTCTACCACAAACCTAAATTTGCCATTCTTGATGAGTGCACAAGTGCTGTCACTACTGACATGGAAGAACGGTTTTGTGCTAAAGTTCGGGCCATGGGAACATCATGCATTACCATATCACATCGTCCAGCATTGGTTGCATTCCATGATGTGGTTTTATCCTTAGATGGTGAAGGAGGATGGAGTGTTCATTATAGAAGGTTTGAACTTATCTATGCTATTTATCATTGTTCCACTCTATAGTTATGTTATTGATAAAAAAAAAATTCTATAGTTATGTTACTGTTGATGAGATTAAGATATAAACTCCAGGGAGGACTCTTCTACTGAAATGGGGATTGATACAATGAAGGCATCTGAAACAAAACGACAGACTGATGCAAAAGCAGTTCAGCGAGCATTTGCCATGAGTAAAAAGGTGCTGATATTTTCTGATTTTGATTGTGATGTCGTCATTGCTCTTTGTTTGCCTTGGTTTTGAAGATTTTCATACCTTTCCTCCAGGACTCTGCATTCTCAAATTCAAAGACAGAGTCATATATTGCAGATGTGATATATTCATCTCCATCTACGAATCATACTAATTTGCCATCTACTGTTCCCCAACTTCATGGTAATACAAGGATATTGCCACTTAGAGTAGCTGCCATGTTCAAAGTATTGGTGAGTACCTTCCATATATATGATCTTACAAAGCTTTTAGTTTTTTTTCTCTCCATTGTGTGTGTGTATGCATATACTGTATAGTTGGATACTCCCACAGTAGCAAATTGGTGCTTAATTCTGTATTCATTTTTGGTTTTCTATTTATAAAATTCTTATGTATTGATATTTTGCTGTTGTAATCATAAGTCCAAGCATTATAACAAACATCTCCTTAACCAATTTAATATTCTCAAGTTCACACCTGGAACCAAGAATTCTTGACTTCTTATGTACTGTCCATTAATAGCAGAATTGTTGTTGGTTGACTAACTTACAACCAGTTATGTTTTCAGGTATTGGTTGGGAAATTATTAGAATTATATTGTAATTCATTTTTCTCCTGATTTTCATTCTGCTGTTTACTTGCTTATTAATGTGAAACTGAACATCTTGTAGCTTTAACTTAGGGTTTAGCACCCCACTTTTTTTACTTGCACATTCATCACTTATTTTCTTCAGGAGCCCTATGGTGTTGCTCATAACATGCTTAATTTTTAATGTTAAACTTGCAGACAGTTATGAAAAATGTAAAAAGCTGCTTTTGACTAAGGCTACATAACACTTCCTTATTTCTATGGGTTCGACCTCCTCAATATAATTACAAGATTTGGACATCAAAATGCAGTCACGTGAAATATAAGCCACATCAATTCAAACCCAAATACAGAACAGGAAACTAGGGCTCCAAAAATAATTTTTGAAAATAAATGATATTCCCATAAATAACATAGTGATACGATTTAGAAATCTGACTCGGCTTATTCAAAAAAATTGTGTGAAGACCAACTCTTACAAAAACTTAAGCTGTTAGGTGATGCCTTTTATAGATTTGCATGTATAGCTACTGTACATAATACCCACTATTAGTTAAGTTGGTTAAAAGTTATGATTCAATTAAAGTTGCTATATGTAAGTCGTAATAATAACCTTTTGGTTCAGTTAACCCTATCAATGGGTTCTGTTAACTCGAATCCACATCTGTAAGTTATCTTGCATTTGATCTCCACCCAATTCAGTATACAAGGATTAAATCCTCCTCAGCCATCAGCGGCAAATCCCATGCCACATAACTAGTTTGTCCTGCTGGCGAGTTCCAAACTGCTGCTTCGTTGGTTTTTGTTCCAACTATACTGAACTCATTATTCGTGCCCTCTTAAAGAAATCTGATCACAAATTTTCCCATTATGGTATGGAATAAAGTTGAGTGAGTGATTAAAGCTCACCATCTCCATCACTTCCCTGTTAATCCGTTGGGTCCTTCTCGCTCTTTCATCAAAGACGACTAAGATCTAGGTGAAATCATGGGTGCTTGCTTGACCTGGGAGCAGCAAGACTGATTACTTCTCTCTTGGCTACTACCTTCTCTGACAAGTTTAATCCTCACTCAACTCCAGGAGCAGATTCATAATCATTTTTGTGCTCAAACTAGAGCCAAGGCATGTCAACAATGCACTTAACTTTGGATTGAACTATCTGTTGATTCACTCTTATCTGTTGGTGATCTGGTCTCACCATAGGAGTTACTTGATA
>Ga0209282_1002890_pt1 | contig 10090 bp, 3 predicted proteins | sample Mtrugardesep15_FD_187529 | JGI IMG/M metagenome (GOLD analysis project Ga0209282, IMG submission 187529) | Root nodule microbial communities of legume samples collected from California, USA - M. trunc garden sep15 (SPAdes) (version 2) | ecosystem: Host-associated > Plants > Roots > Nodule...
CATGTACTTTGTTTCTTTCTTTTTAATATAATGGTTTAAAAAAAAATCCATTAAGGTAAATAAAATAATGAATTACTCTCCATCAAAAAAATAAAATAATGAATTACTCCGCCATAAGAGAATTTTTCCCACCCTTAAGAATTATCATTGCTCAATAAAGTTGAAAAATGTTAATACAACACAAGAGAATTTTCTCCTTCCACATTCTGTACCGTATAATGCGTGACATTATAATATTAATAGAACAAGTATGCTCCTATTAGATTTAAAACATTTAATCATTGGACCTTATACATTTTTAAATCCATTAATCATGTCACCAATGATCAATGAATGAAACAAGGTGTGATTTAAGATAATTGCTTTAAGCACTTGTTAAAAAATTGAAAGAGAAAACCTATAAGATAAGTTTAAGATGTATGGATTATACTAACAATAACTTATTCTATACAAAACCTATAAGAAAAGTTATAGATGTATGGATTATGCTAACAAGTCTTCTTGTAAGATAAGTTATGACATTTATTAGTAAAACCCTTAAGAACAAATCTCTCCATTTTTTGTTCACTTACGAAGGCTCGAGGGCCAAACATGTCAAGCTAGAGTTAAGCCTCAAAATTTTATGCTAAGAAATGCTTAAAAAAAGTTATGAAATCCTCGTCAAGATTAAAGTCATATCTTCTTTGACACATAAAAGTTATGAAGAATATTGATGAAGACACTTCTCTCTCCCTTTGGTACTCTCTTGTAAAGTAATCTCTTCTATCTTTCCCTTTCTTCTTGTACTAAGAACACCAATTTTAATTGGTTTCTCATCTATCTATCAATTTTACATTTGAATGAATAATCAATTGCAATTATCTATTTGTTCCATTTCATCACATTGTCATTTTTAGAACCATTACACCATGCCACAAAGTATTTAGAAGGATATAATTGATATTATTGGCACATTATATATATTCTGTCTGTGTTCCACAATAAAAAAATAAAAACCAACAATGTCTGAACTCAACTTGTATACTGTTATGGGTCTTGCTCCTACTTGGACGTGGTTGCTTGTTTTGTTCTTCAAATTGCAACTGAAGGTTGATCCTGATTGGACAAAAGAGGTCATAGAAGTTAAGTTCCTTGCTATATTTAGAAAACTATGTTATTGCTTGGTTTGTCTCCTTTTGATTTCTTAATAATCAATTTGAAAATGTCTATAAATAACCAATTTCCGTGTTGAAAATATTTTTGTGAGCTCATTTTTTTTGTAGGCTAGCTTTGGCAAATGGGATGGAGAGACTTGACTTTGTTTAAGTAAACAGTTGTGTTGTGGGCTGTATAGGTGTAGATTCTCCAGCTTGGCAACATATAGGGTACTCTACTTGCTATTAATTATAGTCTTTTTTTTTAAAATAAAAACAAAAGGAAAATAGTAAAAGATTGTGGTTAGGACATTGAAAATTTGAAAAAAGGAAACAAATATAGAAATATTATATTGAAAAGTGACGAGTTTTACTTTATAAAATTTAAAATTGTTGTTTCAATTTTTTTTATAAAAAAAACACTATTTTTAACTTCCCTAATAAAAAAATCACGCTCTTGGTTTATCTAGCAAATTTATACTCTACTTATGATAGTAAAAAAAATATTCTCATCATGAAAGACATATGTTTGTATGTTGAAAATTTAAATTCTAATCACACCACGAATTTAGATATATAGTGAAACAAATATCAACGACAACCAAGATGCAAACCGTCTCAAACTCTATGTTACCGAGATCGTGAGTAAGTGCTTCAAGTGTATAACACATTGTCATGCATCACTTTCATTAGTCCTAAGTATTAGTTAAAACTCAAAATGTGAGTGTAGAGTGTAGACTAAAATGGTTGGTGGTTTTCAGTTTTAGAAACTTTCTTAAATTTCTGTTACTTCAGGACTAATTAACCTAATAACACTCTATAATTTTAGAGACTAAGTTGGATATTCATTACAAATAATATGGTCTGCCTTGCAGGTAGATGGCATCAAACAGGTTGACCCAAGAAAAAATTATGTTCACAGCTTAGGAGTTGTTTGTTCTTTTGGTGATAATCAGTTAATTACAATGGTGATACAAAGAATATTGCTGACACTAACTCTGCTTGGAAAGCTGTTGCGATACGAATGGCTTGTTTGTCCACTAATTCTTCCAATATACCAAACATGAGTGCAGTAGTGAACGAGCTAACGGAGTGTTTGGCCGCAAAATTAGCCCGAAAAAGGGCTTGTCGGGGTAAAACTAAAAAGGAAGGCTAGTCACAACCATCTTAATGTTGAAATAAGCAATAACAAAAAGACGACATAACTAACTATAAAACCATATAAGATGTGGTAAACAGAAATGAAAACTAATTGATTATTGACTTGAGTATGGTGCCACTTCATCACATACCTTAATTGCATTCGTTGCAAAATTGAGGATGAAATCACTCATAAGAAATTAATATGTATATTTGTCCATGAAAAATAGATTTGTTAATGTTGCACTCTACTCATTAATTACGTATATTAAAAGGTGAAATTTATTTAATGTAATTAAAATATGTTCTAGAAAACTTGTCTATGAGAGACTGGTATGACTAAGTGGGAGATAATTTCAACCTTAACCTAGTGATTAGCTAAAACAATTCTTAGCTCATACTAGAAGAAAGAAGTCTTCTATACTCATGATGCGAGAGATTATTTAACATTTTAACTTTCTTCCGAACAAACTCTGAAGTACTGGACTCACCGAAGCATTAAAACAAAAGGTTAAATCCAGCCTTGATTCAGACCGGTAAATAGTATGGTGAATATGGCCACCATTTTGGACTCTAAAATTTTCTCGCAACTCAATTTAGTTCCTAACAAAAACAGTAAAGATATATGTTGGGGTTCCTTTTAGTTTAGACCATCTATACTTTAGGTCCAACTTAGACCGATTTTTTCCAAACATTGATCAAACGAGACACACAGATTTTATAATAGTCCAACCGCACGGAATCACTCTCTCACTGTTCCATCCTCTCACTAGCATGTACATGCTTTCTCTCTCTCTCCCTCGGTTCATTTTCACTCTTTTTCATGTCAATCTCTTTCACCAACCCAATCTCCTCATTTCCTTCATTCTTTTATGTTTTTTCTTTTTTTTACAACAACCACTCCACTCCTTTAGTTCCCCTTCCCTTTAATCTCCTTATTATTGGATTAAAAATCAGAAATTTCAGCATTGTTGCATTGCATAGATCCTTCCTTCATGGGTTGAGGGAAACATCAAACAATGGCAGCTATGTCTCAAATGGATGTTCATGCTTCAATACTTTCTTCTTGTTTTTATTCTAGGTTATATTTATGTTCATGTCTAAGCAATGAAGAAATATTTAATTTTTTAGTTAATAAAACAAAAGAAACAATTATTGAGTAACAATGAACCAAGAAGAAAGTATATTTCTTAATTAACTAATGCTTTGGAGAAGAAGATGGGTCTACTTGGGGTTGTTGTAGCTAGCAAACCCGCTGAAAATAATAAAATAAATGGAAAATGGCGTTTGTGAAGATTAATATGCAACTTTATCATGAATGAATAAAGCCACAATTTAATGGAAAATAAAAGCTATCATTTGTACCTAGTTTAATATTTTGAGATGAAAGAAGAATGAAGAAGACAAGAGGCAAAGATAGGGATGAAAGATGGAGTCTGTGCAATAAGAGAGAAAGAGTTGATGAGTTTTATATTGTGTGAATGGACCATAGTAAGATATGATGGGAGTTACAGTCTAATGGTAAAAAAATTGGTCTAAGTTGGACCCAAAGTATAGGTGGTCTAAACTACACAGATCCACATGTTGGTAGTAATAAGAGACATACGAATTAGACAAAATCTAGTCTAATGGTCAATAAAATTTTCAACTTGCTTATATTGTGTTCAACTTCCATGTGTAGACAAATGCATCGAAATGCAGCCAAACAATGGCGACGATGGACCATGATTCACTGCAGTTAAAAAAAAGATTCAGTCACATAGTCAAATAAAAAACAATCATCTGATTAAATTAAGGGTGCAAATGCACCTTCTCTAATTTTTCCACTTTATGCCACAACACATGATAAAAGAAAAAAAAAACAAGAAGCTTAATCCTTCTTTCATCCCTCCCCCTTCATAGGATTCACCTTCTCTACAGCTTCAATAACAATCTTCACCATTCCTTCAATGAGCATTCGCCATTTCAAATCAAATAAATTCAGATTTTGGGTTTCACTTAATTCATTTCTCTCGTTTGTTTATTTAATTATTTTTGGTAAATAATAAGTAAGCCAAAAATCATCCGTAAATTGACCCCAACATAAGACGTTGTCAAAAATATCCTAGAAAAAGATCCTAATGTTTTAGGAACTAAATAAAATCAAGGTTTTCTATTTCTTTGTTTTTTTTTGTTCTTTCTGTTTTTGTTTTCTGGAATGTATTTCTTCATCAATTGGAGACAGTTCATTCCAATGAAAGAGAGTGCCAATTCAATCAAGAGTTTAAATTAAATTTAAATTAATTTCAGTGCAATAGATTCAAATTTATCAATTTCAAAGCAAAGGGTTGGTTATTTTTCAACCAAATTTCAACGAAACAGCTTGAAAGACTTTAATTCGTCGGCGGCGGATCGTATTACCTTCGTCTTAGGTTGATGGATTGTTGTTGTTCTGTGGAGAACGACTGATGAAAGAGATTCAAAGATGATGAGAAGTGCATTAAGTAGAGAGGAAGACAGAGAAGACGTGTTTTCCTGTATTATGGACTTAAGTGGAAAAATTGGTGAAAGTGAATTTGCACCCTTGATCTGATCAAACGGTTGTGTAATAATTAACTATGTGACTGCGTCACTTTTCTAACTGCTGTGAATCATAATCCGGCGACGATGGTAAATAAATACCAGGGCTGGTCCAAGCGACCTAAGTTAGTGTTTTAGGCCTTAAATTTTTGGGTCAAAATTTAAGAAAGTTTAATTTGGTTATGTTGGAATGCTAGAGTGAAAATTAAAAGTTGTAAGAATAAACGTGAAATTCCAAATTGGATAAAATTGGTGTAGTGTGAACTATGAATTAAAAAAGTGGAAGCCCCGTATATGATAAAACACACATTAAACCATTTACCATGGTTTAAACATTCAACATCCAATCTTTCTTTTCTCAACACTTCAATTTTCTCTCTCTTATTCAACACTCATTCAACTTTTACTATTTCCAATGGTTTTTTCATTCAACACTCTACCCCACCACTTTTTATTTCATATTCTTATTTTATATTTTTGATTACATAAAATTACAATTATCGATTATAATTAAATTAAAATAATAAATACTTAACAATTTATTTTTTTAGTTTTTTTGGAAAAATAAAATTTATTTAAATAATTTATTTTCACTAAAAAACGATTAAAACTACAAAAGAAAAGCTAACAGAAAGATAATAGCAAGATTAAGATAGTGAAAAACTTGATTTTTTTTTTCTGTGTCTAAATCAAATGAACCAAGTCTCTATTTATAGACAACAAAAAATCATGAATTTTGGTAAAAAAAATTTTAATTTTTTTTTAATTTACAATGAAATAATTGAATTCAAATTATTAAGATGATAAAAATCCAGACAACCAATCAGAATATTACACGTGTCACACACTTTATCCACAAAGCATTTCTCTCTTCGCGTCCTGCAACATGACGCACTGCTCGTCTGCGCGTGTGATGCATGCGCCGGTTTTCACCAACAAAAATGCGCCAAGTGTCCTTTGCGTCAGGCTTCAACAATGTTGAACTCATTCAACTCCTCTCTCCTCCACACCATTTTCTCTCTTCTCTTCAACACACCATTGGAGTGCACCCAAGTGTTGAATTCATCTTTCAACAACACAATTCAACACCATTGCACATTGGTATTGTTTATATAACACGCACATCAACGATGCAGCCCAATCCGTCCAACTAACAAACAAGTTTCGATTATATATGATCCAACTAACTATCTAGATATTTTTGGTCTTATCTACCCACGCGCTCCAACTTAAGCTCCAAACTTATATGATATGTTGGTTACTAGAACTAATTTGCAGAGTACCTATTTCCTAAGCCTTTCCAGATCAGTTTTGAATTCACCCTATAAAAGAAGAGCTCACATAGTTCATTCGTTACATCGAAAAACACTTGTGAATTATCAATTTTTTGTCTTTTCTTCTTTCAACTTGTTTCATTGAGTTGTTATTCTCTTCATATTTTCTTTATATCCCTTCGATTTTGAGTGATCTATGTACTATAACTGAGTGACCATTATAACCATATTGAGGGTGTAATTCTTGAACGATTATCTGCAATGTAGTAGTTAATCGTATAATGTGAATTGATATGTTTTATCCTAGAGACAACGTGATTGATAGTCTTTATTGCACAACTTTGAAAACTGCAATAAAATGTCTTAAAGAGAGCGACATTATAATCTCTTCGGTGCTAAACCTTTCAAAGTAATTTTTTCGAATACAAAACCAACAATAACAAAATATAAATATATTACATAAGAACTGAATTACTACGTTTTTCTAATCGAGTTGGTAAAGATGAATGCACATATATCTTTGTTGTCTTATGTACTCTTGGCCTTAGTAAAATTTAGATGTTATTTTTTTTGGCATCAATACACAAATGATTCCTAGAAATATGTGTCACTTGAATTTTAGTCTATGTAATTATAAATCCTTTTAATTTGACACTACAATTTCTAATCTCCTTAAATTTGGCCCCCTAGTCATTCTTTTTAGCTGAAGTGGCACATTTTTACTGACTTGTGACAACCAACTGGATTTTAGTTTTTAGTCCTCATAAAAATGACAGATATTGGTCCCTATAAAATTTTTCAGCATGTAATTTTAGTCTTTTTTAAATTAAAATTTGTCTACTTATGTTTAAATTTTTTAATTTTTGAATAATTTTTTACACACATGTTAAGAACATTACAAAAATTTGGCGTTTTTTAACATCTAATGAATTGATCCTAAATTTAATTAAACAACAAAATTCCAAAATAAAACTAATGGAAATTTGGACCTAAAAATAAAGTTTCGAGCTAATTTTTTTGGAGAAAGTTTTTATAATATTTTACACAAGTTTGTAAAAAATCATTCAAAAATTTAAAATTTTAAGCATAATTAAACAAATTTTAATTTAATAGAATTAAAACTATGTACTGATTTTTTTTATAGGTAACAAAATATGTAATTTCGTTTATGAGAATTAAAATCCAAATTGCTATATTTATAAAGATAAAAACTTTATTTACTACAGTAGAAAATAAAAACAAGAGAAAAAAAATACAGTTATTTTTTTATTTGAAAAGGAAAAAAAGAAAAGCATCGAGACTGTGTTAAACGACAAGCGTTTAAGCATTGAAAATTGAGTTCAGGAGAAAGAAAGAGAAGAAGAAACAACCACTGACTCCTTCTTCCTCCGATCGACGTGTTTACTCACTGAGCTTTAGATTCACTTCAAATTATGCTTTTCTTCGATCCATTTACTCATTTTCTCAATTCCTTTCATTGACTCGCAAGTTATCGTTGTGATCGCACTCTACACGGTATTGCCCCAATTTCGCTTTTTTAGGGTTTTTGAGGGGATAATCATGATCTTTTCATACTTTAAGAAAAATTTGATTTTGAGTTTGATTTTAGATACCCAATGATCTTGATTTCAACATTATGGGGTTGAAGATCTTGATTTTGTTATAATGGGAAATTTCTGTTTTTCAACAGGTGCTTTGAGGTAGATAGTAGAAGATTGAATTGTGAACAGTATGGTGAGTTTTGTTTAATTTTGGGGTTTTGTGTTTTGGTTATGTAATTGTTGTTTTTCAATTCTAACATTGATTCATTTGATTCTGTGCTCATAGAATTATCTTCTTGGAGCTTTCAAGCCTGCATGTAATGTCCTGATTTCGTTTAACGATGGAAAAAACCGGAAGCAGGTGAGCAGACTTTCATTTACATTTCATGAAATTGTAGTATATACTCACATCATATTGTGTGGCAATTGCATTTTGTATTGTTGTTAATGTTGAGGTTGACGTCAGTAGTGAGAGTTGATAGAGAGTGTTGGAGATAGAATATAATTGAAGTTTCACTTTTCAGGTAGAAATATAATTCGACGTATCATATAAGTAATAATTTAATTTCTCAAGCATATTGAGGTTCACTTCTACCTCATGGAATCATTTGAAAAATTTGATTAGATCCAGAGAAGTCCCATTTCATATTCCTTTTCAGGAACTCCATCTATTACCTCTGAAAAATTTAATAGAAAAAATTATTTGGACTGGTACTTTGCTGTCAAATTTTGGTCTGGGAATTTATGATCATTTGATACCCTGAGTTGAAAGTGTCGCCAATTCATTTGGGAAAATACTGGTTATCAATTAGCATTATTACTTTGACAATCTATTGACCCGTCACTTCTAGTTCACTTCCACTCATATATTTCTTATTATGAGATTCGGAAGAAGGCTAAGAATATTTATGTTAATGACATTCAGAATCTCTATGATTCTGTTCATAATTTTGAAACTCTTTAAATTGAAGATCATGATTTAGTTTCCTATTTAAACAAAGCTCAGTAAACTGTTCAACAAATGAAGACTATGCTAACCGATAGTGATCTTCAAAAAGTTATAGATAAGATAGATCAAATGCGCATGGTTTTGTTCTACATGTGAACTCATATGGCCGAGACTCCTCATTGAAGAGTATATAATTTTTTTTAGATTGGAACTATTGAGTATTGAGACAAGTTTCTTTTTATTATAATCAGCCAACTACTGACATTGCATCCAATCCAACTTCCATGAACAACCTAAGCTCATTGAGATTGATTGTCATTTTATTTGTCAGTAGATTTCTTCTTAAATTGTCACATCCTTTGTTGAGCCTTAGCTGTGCATTTTATTCTGTCACAGCAAGTTTTGGCTATTTTGTATCTCCAGCTGCCATAAGTTCATTTGATGGTCTGTCTGCTGCTGACAAGTACCTTTTTTGTCCAAATTCTGAAAAGCCCTATCAAGTGTACCTTTCCTTCTCTGGCTGTTTCTCAAACTGGCGCGACTAGAAACCTTCTTGTGTGCCTCTACGTGTCGCATCTGTTTTCTGTCTCAACCTGCTTTTGAAAGCCACACACTACCCTCCCCTCCCCTCCCCTTGTCAGAACCTCATTGCGCTTCCACCAGAAGGCTCGTCAGTATCTCCTGTGCCTATTTCCTTTCTCAATCTCATTTTCTTCCTTGTTTGAGAATCACTCTAAGTACCTAGACTTCACTGTAGTTTGCTCTTAAAAGTTTATAGCTTCAGTTGTCATTTCTACCTTACAGAATCATTTGAAAGGTCTGATTACAATCAGAAAAGTCCCATTACATTTGCCTTCACTCCATCTATTACCTCTGAAAACTTTCCTTATTCTCTATTTTTCCTTTCTTGAGATTCTCTCTTGTATATAAATATGCATAACCTCATTGTGAATATAATAAGGATCATTCTATATTATTCAAGGTTGTACCAGAAAAATATAACAATGATCACTCTATCTTAAATTCCACATCCTTTGTCAACTCAAATGATTAGTTGGCAGGTTCGTTCATCAGAGCACTTTGGGAACCAAGGATTTTTTATATCTTATAACAAACTGGATATTTTTGTCTCCACTTTCCAGCTTTAGGGGAATATTTATAATTCATTGCAGATAGAGATTGGTTGCACCCTTAGAAAATTATGACTATTATATTAATCATGTATATAAATATCATATTGCTCACTATCTTCTTCACTTAAACATGCTCAGAGTTTCTTATTTCACACTCTCCTCACATTTTCCTTGCAAGTAGGGAAATCTTAACATAGTTTGAAATTTATCTTTGCACTATTAATGATTTTGAATATTTCACGAGTTATGATTTTAGTGACTTTAGATCGTTTTGGTTGACATTCTTTTTGCCATTTTTCAAGGTTCCATTTAAAAAAGAAAATGGTCAAACAGTTACAGTCCCGCTTTTCCACAGTCAAGA
>Ga0209282_1002891_pt1 | contig 10090 bp, 2 predicted proteins | sample Mtrugardesep15_FD_187529 | JGI IMG/M metagenome (GOLD analysis project Ga0209282, IMG submission 187529) | Root nodule microbial communities of legume samples collected from California, USA - M. trunc garden sep15 (SPAdes) (version 2) | ecosystem: Host-associated > Plants > Roots > Nodule...
TTCTTCCTTTTATTAAAGAGGGCAAAATTGAAATATTGTCTGTGGTTGTTTTAGAATCGATTTGAAAGAAACGTAAAAGCTACAAAATGTTGCTTCAGCTAAAATCAATTTTAAGATCCAAAAGCAATTCCATAGTTGAGATCCAAACACCCTCATTTTTAGCCAATATCATCAGGTAACCTCTCTCATCAATGTCTCGCTGCACTAAACTCCTTTCTCATCAGGTACTCCCAATCTCACTTTTTTGCTTCAATTTTCACTCTTTTCTTTCATTACATCGCAAATATATAATCTTTTCCAATTTTTGTTATCTGGGTATCTCTCAACTTTCTGTTACAACGCTTCAATTGCTTCTCAAAGACAAAATGTAGTAATAATACCAATTTGTTCCTCACTCTTCATGCAAGGCTTTGCTCCAGTAACACCTATCACAATGTAAGTAATTATTATCCCTAAACGTGTGTGAGACAATGCCATTATAATCTCTGAATGTATCGAAATTGCAAACAGTCTTTAGTTCATTACAATTATCGTCTTTTGTTAGTTATTTGGTCCTCAAATTTGTTTCTTGTTTGTCAATTATGTCCATAAAATTACAAATAAATCAAACATTAGGGACGTATTTTCACTTTTGATACATTCGAAGACTATAACGACAGCACGTCACACATTCATAGACCGCAAAATGGCTGCTTGCTCGAATTAATTTTTTGTTTTTAGTCCCTGTACTCAATTTTTAGTCTATAAATTATAAAACCGCATGTTTTCAATCTCGAAATAGTACTGAAAGCATGTGGACGTGGTTCAAGTAATTTCTAGGACAGAAAAATATTGAATTGAACCCTTGTTTTTAAGATAATTATTATAGGGACAAAAAAATATGGATGCAGGGACTAAAAACAAAATTTAAGATTATTATTATAGGGTCTAGAAAATATTGAACTCTTGTTTTTATGTTGATTTCATTCCTGTCTTTTCCTTAGTTGCCATTAAGTTGGAACTCATGAAAGGTGTAATGTACGCTAACCTTGATTGACATTGTAAGGAAATGTAGCAAAATAACTAGGGTAGTATAGTTATTTGGGGTTTCCGTCTAGTTGTTACTGAACCCTTGATTGACATTCCGCCGGTGTACGACGTATATTAGGAATCTATAAAAAACGATAAGCTATAAGCTACTTGAATGACCTTCAAAAGACACCATAAGCTAGTAAAAATATTTAGTTTCTCAGCTGCCCTTGCTATTGCTTTTAAAAATGGGAAAATACCAAGTATAAAGTAAGTCTTGCATTCACAATTTCACGTTGACAAAACCCACCTGGGCTTTAGGCGAGCTGATTATTTTTTCTTGGAGACAATTTCTGCAATAAAATCATGTGATTATGGAAATTGTCTTGGGTTGTATGCTGCATACTCATGATCTAGAGAGATTACAATCGTAATAAATTGTGATATGCATGTGTTTCAGATACTGTTGTTGCCTTGCTATATATTTTTTTATACAAACAAAAAAGAAGTTACTGGTTATTGTAATCATATCTTTACTTGTCTAGGTTGAGCTGCCTGGAAGAAACAACAGCAAAACAGCAAAAACAATAGCAAATCTCATAAATTACAAACCTTGGTCGAATGAGTTATTATCATCCTTCACAACATCACTCACAAAAACCACTGTTCTTCAAACACTTCGTCATATTAAGGTACCAACAAAAGCCTTTTTGTTTTTCAATTGGATACATGAAAAGGGTTTCTCTCATAATCCTCGAACCTATTTTATAATGTTAGAAATTCTGGGTCGTGAGAAGAATCTTAATATAGCTAGGAATTTTCTTTATTCTATTGAGAAAAGGTCTAATGGTGAAGTTAAGCTTGAAGATAGGTTTTTTAATAGCTTGATTAGGAGTTATGGTGAAGCTGGATTGTTTAAAGAGTCTGTGAAGCTTTTTGAGAATATGAAGATGATTGGTGTTTCGCCGTCGGTGGTTACGTTTAATAGTGTTTTGTTGGTTTTGCTTAGACGGGGTAGGGCTAATATGGCGAAAGAGGTTTATGATGAGATGCTTAAGACATATGGTGTTAGGCCGGATACGTATACATATAATATTTTGATTCGAGGGTTTTGTAAGAATTCTATGGTTGATGAAGGGTTTTATTTTTTCAAAGAGATGACGAGTTTTGATTGTGATCCGGATGTTGTTACGTATAATACACTTGTTGATGGTTTGTGTAGAGTGGGGAAGGTTAAGGTTGCACGTAATTTGGTGAATGGGATGAGCAAGAAATGTAAAGATTTGAGTCCCGATGTTGTTACTTATACGACTTTGATTCGAGGGTATTGTATGAAACAAGAAGTGGATGAGGCATTGGATATTCTTGAAGAGATGAATGGTAGAGGGCTTAAGCCGAATATAGTTACGTATAATACTTTAATAAAAGGACTTTGTGAGGCACACAGGTGGGATAAGATGAAAGAGATTTTGGAACAAATGAAAGGCGATGGTGGATCTATTCCGGATGCGTGTACCTTCAATACACTGATTAATTCACATTGTTGTGCAGGAAACCTTGATGAAGCTTTCAAGGTTTTTGAAAACATGAAAAAATTAGAGGTCACAGCAGATTCTGCCTCATACAGTGTTCTGATACGGACTTTATGCCAAAAAGGGGACTATGATAAGGCAGAGATGCTTTTTGATGAGTTATTTGAGAAGGAAATTTTGTTAAGTAGCTATGGCCCTAAGCCGCTGGCTGCTTCTTATAAGTGTATTTTTCAGTATTTGTGTGAAAATGGGAAATCAAAGAAAGCCGAAAGGGTACTGAGACAGCTAATGAAAAGGGGCACACAAGATCCCCTATCATACCAGATAGTGATTTTGGGGCATTGTAAAGAAGGTTCATACGAGAACGGATATGGGCTTTTGGTATGGATGCTGAGAAGGGATTTTCTTCCTGATATTAATATTTATGACTACTTGATCGATGGTTTTCTTCGGAAGGATAAGCCTCTCCTTGCAAAAGAGACACTAGAGAAAATGCTAAAGAGCTCATATAAACCAGAAACATCTACTTGGCATTCTATACTCAATAGGCTTTTGGAAAATGGTTGCATTCATGAGTCTGCCGGTGTTATTGTCATGATGTTGGAGAGAAATATCAGACAAAATATAAACTTTTCAACCAAGTGTTTACACCTACTTTTTGACCGTGGACTACAAGATAAAGCATTCAAAATTACCGAGTTGATTTATAAGAATGGATTCCGTGTTAAAATGGATGAGGTGGTTCAATTTCTTTGCCACAAAAGAAGGGCATCGGAAGCATGCAAACTGTTGCTTTTTAGTTTGAAAAATAATGAGAATATCAACATAGATTTGTGTAATATTGTTATTCTCGATCTTTGTAAACTGAACAAGGCTTCGGAAGCCTTTAGTTTATGTTATGAATTGGTAGACAAAGGTTTACATCAGGACTTGATATGCCTAAATGATCTGGTAGCTGCTTTAGAGGCAGGGGGGAGAACAGAGGAGGCTGCATTTATATCAAAGAGAATTCCAAGACCTGCGAGCTTAGACAGATCTGAACGAAATAATAGCTTTAAGATGTCGAGGACTAATAAAATGTAAGTCACATTCACTGCTTTTTCAGTCGTCTGTTTTGAGTTTTCCATTTTGATTATTCAAAGTTAATATTCCTATTTCATTAAGTAGACTAGAATATATTAGTTTGACGTGTATACTAACATGGTATGATACATCAACAGATTAAGAGGGTAAAGTGGCATGAAAAGAAGTTAGGGATTCATTATCTGCTGAAAATAGGATCTGGCTGAGTCAATGCAGATTGGGGAAGCCTTTGTTTGTGATTAGATGAGCGCTATGCCAAATAGGCAATTCAATATGGACTCTTCTGTTGCTTCCTAGGGGCTGGGACCATGGCTAATTAAATATTGGTAATATGTTTTGCCTAATCATTACTGCATTTGTATATTTTTCCTGGGAATATAAGTTCAACCTTTTCATATGCTTGGTTATTGTTAATAATCATACATATAATTTGATTTCAAAATAGAAAAAAAATTACTTTTTATTTCTTTGTTTGTTTTTATTTTTTTAATTTATTTTTTTGCGGTTCCAGTTTATCTGAACGTGTGAGAAAGATTGGAAGTTAGTCTTTTGTGTTAATCTAATAATTCTTTTCATTGTTCACATATTTCTTTGAAAAGTGGTTTCAATACTAATCAACTTTTCAGTATCTAACTTTTATTTAATCAATCTATTACATGCCACACTTGTGAATTCAAGATATAAGTCTTTCTCGATGTCAAATTTCGAAACGTGTACCACAAGGTTGAAGATTTAACTTACAACCAAATGACCCCACCTGAAACAGGCAGATCTGACTGTTTGAATGGTCAGAAAATAGTTTTAGTCCTTATGATCAGGGGATTTCTAGGATCTAGAAACATGATATTTTTTTGCATAAGTTTAAGATAATTTCTTTGAAAATAAACTCAGTTTTAATATCTAGAGACTTAATCAAATGTCTTGGTTTCTGATGCAGATTTATGTAACTTTCTCAATACGATTCCGTATTCTTGTCCTCTCCACGTGTTCTTAAAGATATACGTGAAAAACTGAATTTATGATTTAACTTCATTGCATGGTTTTTAGCCTATATTTTTAATGTTTGTTTTCGACAGGAAGTTTGTTGAGTCAAAGTGAAGTTTCTTCAAGTGTGCTGAATGCAACTGGATTTGCCAAGATTCAATGGGAAAGATTTCAACAGTCTTTGAGTTCGACTAGAAGGGATTCAAATCCTCTCTGAAGAGGCAAGATCAAAGGTCCAAGACACATGAAAGCAGAAGTCAAGTTTGTTGAATCGATATAGTTTAGGACCATTGGTCTGTTGGTTCTTATGAATATATAATAGTTTTTCATAGAAAAAAAGGGTCACGATCATTAAGCAAAAGTTCTTCAAACTCTAAGTACTCAGCCGCAGAGAGAAACGAGTAACAAAATGTATGTAACAATGATGTTCTGAACAATTTACTTAAATGCAATGTAGTTTATTTTCTTTTAAATTTCTTTACTTTTATCTTTAAAGTTTAAGTTTATTTTCAAATCATAAACAACTTGTTGATTCCTGTTGAACATCTTCATCTTTTTCACATTAAAGTTCATAAATATGATGAACATTCAAATACTTTTTTGGAAAGAAAAAAAACATTGCACAACATGTCCATTAGCTAACCAATTGAGCTGTAAAAAAACACTTTTCTGGAAGAAAAAAACATCAAAGTTTGAATCCTGAGCCTCTTGGTTAAAACCACATCAACATCCATTAGCTAACCAACTGAGCTACAGCTACCTGTTTGGGAAATAAATGTCAGGACTGTTTTAACACCTAGTTCAAAGAATCTGTTAAGCTCATTTTCTATGATTGCCACAAAATTGGAAAGTCAGAGGAGTGTCTTGTTTTACCTTGATAAACCTGATCATGTTTATTGTTATAGTCAAGCAAGTTTTGGTGTTGTTCATGATTATAATACTAAGATGCAAAGAACTATTAACTAATGCTTGGTTATGATTATGTCTTCTACAGCTTATTATTTTCATATATCAGTCCCTCTTCAGTGTTATTGTTTAGAGTTAGTTTATTATCTTGTGAAGTGTTTGTTTCATATGATAATTAATATAATGATCAGGTCAGGCTGAGCTTTCTCCATTCCAGTGATGAATGGTTAAGACCAGGCCGAATTGCTCGATGTGGTGGAGGGTGAGAAGATGCTAAGACAGACATATATATTCATGAATTGCTTGAAGTATCGTGTCGGATAAAGCAACAAGGCTCGCCAACGCCAAATGATGAAAAAATGTAGTAAATTAGTTCCTCGTGCAAAACTTTCTAACCCTTAACATGATGTCTCTACTAGTATATTCTGTCGCGCGAGTTTCACATTGTTTTGCCATATTTCTGAGACATTGTCACGAAATTTGTTCAAAAGTTCAATCTTTTCCATTAGTTTTTATTTTACTTTTACAAAAACAGAATGGTAGTCTAAGTTTATGTATTACAGGACTCTATGATGTTGTCTTTGCTAGTCTCAGTCGTTGAAATTAAAAGTTAAAAATATATATTTTTGTTGATATTTGTCAGGTTCTCCTATTGTTGTGTTTTCATGCCTAAAGTGCATGCATATCCTGGTTGGATTTAATTTCTGAAGTGAATTTATGTTTCCATTAGGTTTCATGAGTAAAAAAAAGAGAAGGAAGTCCGTCCATCCGCTAGAACCTTACAAAATCATCTTTCGACTATAAAATGTTGACATGTGTCATTTTTTTTTCAAAAGATAACTTTCTTTTTAAAAATAAATAAGTGATTTTGATTCATTCTCAAAAAATAAAATAAAAATTAATTTGTCAACTTTGTCTTCTTTTTATGTCACTTTACTTATCTTCTATAAATGAATCACTAAATAGTGTCGTGAAAGATATAACGAGATAGTTATTTGTCGCTAATAAAAATGAAAATATTTATAAAACACATACCAATTATAATTGTTATAAAAATTATACACGAAACAAATGTACATAATTAGAGAATTACTAAAAATTAATATTCTGATAGTATCTTCTACATAGAAAAAGAGAAAAAATTATTATACACTAATTATAATTTTTTTACCCTTGATTATTCACGTTTTTTCCGGTAAATGAGTTGCTAAAGAGTAATATTGAGGCGTATAATTCTTATAGAGACAATTGTTTGTCACTAGTTAACAAGTTTTTTTTTTGATAAGCCAAAGCAAAATGACACAAAAAGAATAGTGCCCAACTAAGTTGGTGTCCTACTCTGATCTGTTGCCATTTGCTAAAATATATTATTAAAAAAAGGAAAAAATACATAAAAACTGGGGGGACATAAAACCTTACCCAGACAATCCATGTTAATCAGCCCTAACGGGTAATACATCGAATAAAACAACACACAATGGATTCGACCCTAATCAATTCTAACAAACGATCACTACGTTTGAAAGGAGCAACCGAGTCTATAATTTGGCGAATGAAACGTTCGTCAACACGAAATCGGATCACGTACCATCAACTCCTTGCAATATCAGCAGCAAGCATTAACGACTCTTTCGAGTCCACACAGTCCCATTTCAATCTACGAAACCACGGACAATTGATAGGGGAGTGGATTCGACCGCCAACACGATAAAAAGCGAAACCACATACACCAACTGTTTACTGCGATCATCAGCAAAGTAACAACCATTTCTGGCTCAACAACGGTACCACAACCACCTTCAAAGAAAGTGAATGGAGACAAATCGTCGTATGAGATATGGTTTATGAACCGACTGCCAGCACAATTCAGATTCACGTACCAACTACCCATGCAACCAAAACAGCGAGCATCACAACCCTTTTGAGCCTCACAATCCACGCCCTACATTGACACCATCAAAAGTATCGTAGGCGCAACCGCCAGACCAACACAGGGCGCACCTAGAACCTGGACTTTCGACGAACCACCGCCGAAAGATAAGAGAGGCGATGCGGATGGGTTACCCATCGTCGCACCACCAACCCCGACCATCTACATCTTGGCAGCGGCGATTTGGAAAGAGATGGAGTGTGGCGCGAAACCGAAGAAGATACTGAGCAATATAAGCAACAAAGCTCTGTCGCAATTTGGGAAGAAGAAGCAGAGTGAGGAGAGAGAGAAGGAAGGTTGGGGAAACGACGGCGTTTGGCAGAAGCAGAAAGAAAGGGTTTTCAACGCGCGTCTAATATTATATCATTTTAAAATAATTTTAGGACAAATTTCCTCTTCCTTCTTTTTTTAATGTCGCAAGGGAAATGCCAACAAAATGATTTTAATTATGTGTTACCTTTTTATTTTAAAAATATAAAAGCACCAGCCATAATGTATTTTGTCCGGTCATGCATCATGTCTTTCACCCCATATAACGAGCCTCAAATGAAGAAAGTAAGAATATTGTGAATATGAAATAAAGTTGTGTTAATATGATATACAAATATGATTTTTCAACTATATTATATTATTCAATTCAACCATTGCGGATCCTAAATTTGAATGATGAGAAATTTTGAAGATACAGTACCTCACATGTTAAGTCTAAATTCCGTATGAGAATAGAAATAGGCAAAAGACATGAATTATGGTACTTATCCTAATCGAGAACTGTGAAGTGAAAGGCATGTGAGTGAAGGGAGTTTGATAGCTGTCAGATCAGATCCTCTAAATCTATAAAGAATCTTGTACTCTCTAAACCGCTCATTCACTGTTTTTTACCGTTAAGATCTTTTGCCGCCGAAAACATTTATATCCACTTGCAACCGTTCGATCTAAAACACTCCAACATCTTAGCTAAGAAAACTACATCTAAAGAGATATTTTTACCTTTTAAAATCCATCAATCTTCTCTAATTATTCCAACAGTAGTGTGATGACATGATAACATGTGACCCATTGGGTTTTAAACAAAAAAACATTGGTATTCTTTAAGAATTTAGGCTGATTTTAATTCAAACTTAAAGAATTTGGTTTATAAAATGAGATTTTTTAATAAGTCAAAATAAAATATATTAACATTAAAAAAATATTCTCGTTAGTATAAGACGTATTAAAGAGAATACTGAAGTCTTACAACCAAATGAATTAGAAAGCAACATAAAATTTCAAGAGTTAACCAATGTTCAAACATACAAAAAGATTAGGCCACCAACTATGAAAACCTATGATAAAATTAGGAGATTTTGCCTTCAGCCATGAAAAAGAAAGCAGCTTAACTTTATCCAGAAGTTGAGGGATTGAATTCTCCATATTTTTAAAAATTATGTTGTTCCTTTCATTCCAAAGCACCAAAACGCAAGTGAACCAAATTAAATACATTAAGGAGCAACAATTTTTAAGGGTTCATGTCGAATAGCGAAACTGGATGAAATTGTCTGAAATTTCGAAAGGATGTACCAAAGAAAAATTGAGCCAATTACCCTTTAAAATTCAAAGATGACCGAAGATATTACAAGAGAAAAACAAACGATTTGTTGTTTCAATGTTGCCACACCCACTCGATCAAAATTGTGAGTCGTGAGAGATAATGCCTCATCTGAATAAATTATCCTTGGTAAACAACATGTTACGAACAAGCAGCCAAACACATAAAGAAGTTTTTGAAGGGACATCTTTATTCCTTACGAGATCTGAAATTATGGTGTAATGAGAAGGCTCCCGCCTAATGAGAACCTGATAAGCACCGCACACGGAATAACAAGCAACTAGATCCAACTGTCAGCACTATTTATCAATAATATCGACATGGAAATTTACATTGTCAAGTATAATCCTACACTTCACTACCAACTCCTCCTCTCAGCAAACAACCGACGCCGCCACGTCCAAGGATCTCTTCCTACTCCCCCAACCTAAATAAAACATATAAGATATCGTCACCCAATGATTATCAAACAAATCAAACAACCTTCTAAATCGATCACGTAAATTGAACTCCCCTAACCATGAATCCATAAAAAAAAAGTATCTACCCCCTTACAACATTACTTCTTAAGCTCTCCTCAACCCACCTTCCCACCTCTAAACCAATCATATTTCGAATACGCACCATGTTCTTCCATCAAACAGACTCACCCCTACCATCCTCTTTTAGCTGCCCCCTTCTACACCATACCTCAACGACAACACTCTAAACCACAAGCTCCCTATATCCCCCATCATCCTCCAACACCATTTTCGTAAAAGAGCAATATTAAACTCTGTCATACTCCTAACCCTCAACCCGCCAAACTCCTTTCTCAAACAAAAAAAAACTCCGAATCAACCCAAGTAACTTTCCTATTATATTCATCTCCCGACCAAAAAACAAAACAATTTAAAAAATATTCAATATAGAAAATGATACTCGATGGATCTTTGAAGAAGAAAATAACATAAACATGAAGAGATGACATGACAAACTTAATACAATTATGTAATAGATAAAAAATGCAAACGGCACACATCATCACCTATATGGAGACCCATATACATAAAAAAAAAT
>Ga0209282_1002892_pt1 | contig 10089 bp, 6 predicted proteins | sample Mtrugardesep15_FD_187529 | JGI IMG/M metagenome (GOLD analysis project Ga0209282, IMG submission 187529) | Root nodule microbial communities of legume samples collected from California, USA - M. trunc garden sep15 (SPAdes) (version 2) | ecosystem: Host-associated > Plants > Roots > Nodule...
TTAGTAGCCTAGTGACTAGGGTTCACACAATTAAATATGGAGAAGTGGGGTGTTCAAGGTTCAAACCCCGACCCGTGCATAAATTATGCAATATCCCTACCAATTAAGTTAAGCTCACGAAAACATTTGAAAAATTAAAGTGAACTTAATGATGATCGGTGCTTAATACACTTCCTTTTTAACATTGATCACTTTAATACTCATTATTTTATTAGATGAAATCATTATGAGTCTCACACTTTCAAATATATATTTTTATTTATTTATTTCCATCTTCCTATTCACTTTGAGGAACTGAAGACCGATGAAATCTTCTTGGAACACAACTTGACGAATATATTATAATAATAATAATTATTATTATTATTATTAGAGAAATGTTAACTTGTGTCCTTAAGACACAAGTTTAGAAGTCAAATGTAGAAACTAAATTTTGAAACTTGTGCATTCAATGTCTTGAAAGTTTAAAACTTATTTTTTCAATACAAAACTTATGTTTTAATTCCTTTTTTAGATCCTTAACTTGTGCCCTTAGGACACAAGATAACACAACCCTTATTATTATTATTATTATTATTATTATTATAAAGAGGAGAAATCATGATTAAAATATAGTTAAATTTGTGTTCATAAAATAATTAATTTATTTTCTTTTTGTAAAAAAATTCATTCCCTTTTATTTATTATACATGGTTTGTTTTTAAAAATAAGTTAGATATAATTGAAATTACTTACAACTCGATAGAAAAGTTATATTTTTTTAAATACCTCATACAAAAGTCTTACGTTTTTTAATACATGGAGAAATCAAGTTGTGTTGAGAGTTTGTAGAAATTAAAGAAAAAAAAACTCAAAAAATATACAAATCAACTCACTTGAGAGTTGCTAAAAAAAAGTTACTTCTTGAGAAATCAACTACATATGGAGAAACTAACACATTTATACATATAAAGAATGACATAATTACAAAAGTTAGGTGCGTGTTTTTTTGTGTGGTTCTTCATATTAAATTCACTTTGTGTGCTCATAAGAACCTTTGAGGAAAAAAAAATCATAGATTTAAAACATCATTGATAGTTATAGATATTTTGTGTGAAGAACCATACAAAAACACTTAAAAAGATGCACATAATCAAGAAAGATGAAACAACAAACCTACGAAACAAAATATGTGTGAATCAAAGAAGTAAATGTGTTTCATTAGCGGATCATACACACCATACATGTCACACACAATAATCTGTTTAAGATAACAAAATAAAGAAAAAACGTTAAAATAATAATAAAACTAAAAATTAAATAACTGAAAAACTAAAGACTAAAAATGGTCATAAAAATATAAGAGCATCTCCAAATGGATTGTGAAAGAGGTTTCGTTAAGTTTGATAAATCAGTGTCTTCATTTTCCGTTCCATTAGTAGAAATCGATGTGATAAAGTGAGTGTTATAAAAATTGCCGACACATCTTAAATAAGATAAGTAATCATAAAAATTAATCAATTAATATTTAAATTTAAAAGTATTTTAAATAGACATTAAAACTATATAAAAATTTGGGTTGCTTTAGAGTTGCATGATTATTATCTACTTATTTTACTATCTAGAAGTTAATTTTTGAACGACTTTTACTATCCTTAAAAATAAGTTTCAAAGAGGTAAAATTTGTTCAGAAAAATGGGGTGTTATAATTTCCTCCATGTCGAATATTCCATAACTCAATCATCTAGTGACCACATGCAAAAGCTGCACTATAGCCAACAATCCAAGACCACACCACTCAAAAAAGGTAGCTTTTATAACATTTTATATCATGTAAACGTGAATGAGACCTAAAAAAAAGTTAATATGTGAACGTGGAATCAGTATTTAAGAATATAAGTTTTTTTTTTTCTACTTCAAGAATACAAACATGATCAAAAGATAACAATATAGCTTGTATTCTTGCTCAAAAAGAATATAGCTTGTATTAAAAATAAAGTGGTAACACAATTTATTAAAATATAAAGAATGAAATTATATTTTTGAAAAGTTATGTCAAGATTTGTATAAAGATAGTGTTTGACTTAGTTTTTTTTTTTAATTATTTATAAGCATGTTAGTAGTGTGAAATATTTATAACTTTACCGATGATTGATCTCTACAGATAAATTTGGTTGGCCATCTTTAATAGGTCTATCATTCTAATTATGCTTTTGTATCCACGTAACTCAAATCTTAGATCTTTTTTAAAAAATTCGAGTTCAGTTTCACTTGGACCAAATGTAACGTTGACGGCGTTATGGATTTTTAACAAATAAAAAGCTATTTTCAAATTTGAAGTTAAAGAGTTTCAAAAAAATTAATTTAAAATTATTCGATAGTTTTCATATTTTTAAAACTTAAAATGGAGTTCTTAAGTTAAAAATTTACATGGTAAAGCATTTCTATAGCATCTTTGATTTATTTAAAATTACCATACACTAAAAGGATACAATCCAACTAGTCTTCATAGAGAGAGGATCCAAACTAAAAGGGTACAGAATCTTTCACACGGTGCTTGCTGAGCATTTCATTATTGAAATCATTTGGATTGATTAATGTTAAAATTACCAAGAAAGAATAATGTCAAATACACCCAAAAACAAAATTATGATGGATAATTCTTAGGCAAGTTGTCACTGTGATATGTGATCCCTGGTGGACCGGTATTCTATACTTTCTTCCATTGTAAAAATCACCTACTTCTTAAATAACAAGCTATACTATTGTTGCAGTTACAAGACTTTTGAAATGCCGTAACTTAATTATGTTTCATTGAAAACCCTCCCATTGCAAATCTTCACACATTTTTAAAGTCAACACAACGTACACAAATAAGTCAAATACTTTTGACAAAACAATCCATGATAACTTGCGTCTTGTATTTTGAAGAATTTTATGTGGCATTCATTAGTAGTAGTAAGTACTAACTACTAAATAGTGCTAGTAAGTTTTTCGTACAAGGTACTTTTGAACCAGCTGTGGTATGGGTTTTTCGTACAAGGTCCCTACGCTTTCAAAAATACATCAATTAATTCTATGTCATGAACGAGATTATAAGAGTCTCTCAACTTAACTAGTTATACTCATTCTTAAAAATGTTGCAACGTTACCCTAGAGTGTTTTTGTCTGATTTGATCTGACTTGAGGATTATCAATAAATCAACCACGTTGTCAAAATTTCACATCAAATATAGCAAAGACTCTCACTATTCATATATTAGTAGGATCAACCACTATGGGATCATGTGTGACAAAAAAAACAACTGTGAACACATGATTTTAGTAGGCCAGGAATATGGTATGGAGGAATTTTCACCTATTTAGGTCATTTTATCTCATCTCTTTCGACAAAAAAAAAAAACTCATTTTATGGACCATTCAAGGTGAGACAGTGAAGATAAAGTTGAGGTCGTATTTCTTTTTACTTGTTACAAAAAAATTATTTTGGAAAAGAAATCTTGTTGACCAAAAAAAAAATCCCTAAAACACTGTTCGTCTCCAACTATTATAACAAATCTGAATATAAACCTTTTAAATTGATGACTAACTTTAAAAATTATTGCTTTGGTTCAAAACAATTTAGCAACAAAACTCTCATGTCGAGAAAAGAAGAGTTGCGTGTTCGAATTCACACTTTAGTATATCAAACGTCGCTGCAACTTAGTAGTTACCATTTGAGTTGTACTCCCAAAACAAAAACAAAAAACTACTTTAGAATAACTTCTATTAAAAAAAATCATAATTGTAATCAAATACTAGCGTATAGTTTGGAACAAGATAGAGAGCTCTTTCAAATTGCAGATTGGCAAGATAGATGGGATTTCCTTGATGCAAGCAAGTGCCTTTAGAGAAGGGTGTAGCTACCAGCACCCCCTATTTTTGCCACCCCATCCCCTTTTCCTTTTTGTAAACCAAATTTATAACCTAACCCTCCCCCAGTCCTAAACTCTTGTCACCCTCGACCTTGCAACACTCTCCTAGACGGCTAGACCTCTACCCCCTCATTTAAGGGAGGTATCAGCTTATGACACAAATGGATTCAGTTAGACTTAAGGTTGATGTTTAGTGGCTTTGTCTGTATGGTTATGACTATGGACTGGTCCTATATGGTGGCAGAGTGTAGGGCTAAGAGGCGTCATGCCTGAGTACGAGTTATATCACCATTGACAGTTGCCGGATAGTGCAACTACATGCATAATGAAGTGGGAGTTATACCGTTGACTGTAACACAGCAAAGTGCAACTACGACGTTTCGAAGCAGAGGTGCTGCAAAAGGGGGTGAATCTTTTCGGTATAGAGCTAGCAATTATGGAGGTGTATTATCTGTGTTTGTATGCTCTTCAAAAATTAAGTTTCTTGTGGGAGAAACCAAAGTTTGACCTCAACTAGTTTTTGGAAGTCAATTTTGTTTGCCTTTTCCCCCAAAGACAAAAGAAAGGACACCATTTTCCATCACATTTGCTACTAACCTCCACCCTACTATGTTCAAAAATATGCGCCCAGACCGCACAAATTGTTCAAAAATACGCGTTCAGACGTGCAATATTTATGCATTTGGGGTGAAGAAAAGTAACTTCAAAAAGGGGCATAGGAACAAGAGTATTTTGGGCACTAAGAAAATCAATGAGGATGGAGGTCTAGAAGTCAAATTGAGAATCAGGTAGCAGTGTCCTTTGAGAGGGATAGATTTAGCATTGTTGAATTTTACCAATAAAGTGAAATGGGATAGATTATATTTAAATTTCATGGCATATAGTTTGGAAACTTTTCCCACCTCTCGTTTCAATAAAGAAAAAAAAAACCCAGATATTTTCAAAAATCTACTTCCCAACCCCACATTTCTGAAGAAAAAAATCAACGATATTTTCGAAAGCCTACTTCTGAACGACTCAAAATTCACATTTTTTCCATCCGTCAAAGTAATATTAGGGCGTGGAAAGTTCCGCCCCATATAGTTTACAAATTAACTACATAAAGATCCATTTGTCGATGCTAAATAAATGGAATGGGAGAGAGTTATCGATATACACACACAAGCCACCTATAGTTATTTATTTCAGTTATCCTAAACAAAAAGCTTCTAGATCTAGTTTAAACAAACTTTTAAGTAAATTATAAAGTACAGAATATTTTTTATATATAAAAAGAAGAAAAAAAGTCAAAACAATGCATACATGTTGAGATATATCCAGTGCTCCAAAAACTGGGAAAAGGAAGACCAAAGTTCACTAGCAATTCTATAAGGTAATTGTTATTATACAAGAATAGTTTATCTTCAACATATTTTACCTGCTTCCTTTTCCACCATCAGGTGAATTCACCATCATGATAATCTTATAGTCAGGTCCCCTAGCTACTCTGCAACAAAAAAAATAAACAATTGGAAGACATCAGTATCATTTTATTATGTATATATCCATCAGTATCATTTTATTTTAGTATATATAACATATATTCAGCCATCAATAATTCCTAGTTCGTTCTTTTTCCACTTTATCACACTGCTTTTAAGAATATATCCAGTTTGAGATTCACGAAAAATCAACAGAAAATGAGAAAACTCCCAGTGATTCCCAGAGTGAAATCATTATAATAATTTGGGGGGAAAACGAGATACGAGCCGGTATTTTATCACAGCACAAAAATGGTAAAGAATTTCTTGACTACAAAATAGATCGCAAAACTTCCGGATTGTGCACCTCTGAAAAATCCAAGTTACAAAACACAGCAATAGGCGTAAAAGAGAGAATGCACAAACTGAAACATGGAATTTTGTTGATAGAATGAGAGAAGATGAAGACAGCTAGTTCCTAACTTATTATGTCAATAACCAGCATTTTATATTGCTCATAATCTGAAGACCTTAATTTTCTTAAATGACACGAGACCCCTCTAAATCCCTCTTATATATAGCCGACGCAAGATGCATTGTTTTAGTAGCCAAAATGTTCCTCGGTACGACAAAAACTTCTTTTGTGCCACTAACACACCAGAGTCAGGAGGTGGAGGTTTGGATTGATTGCATGAGTTGTGGCTCCTGGTTTAGAGGTGACAGACAGTCTGAACATGAACAAGGGCACATGGGTATTATGGAACTTGTTTTTGTAGCTCTACTCTGCTGGACTTACTTGGCTTATCACTTACAGAAGAGTCGGGTAAAGCTCGATTATTTTCTTCAGTAACTCAAGGCAGGTCCGTTAGGTCAACAGATTGAACCAAATGGTGTAAAAGCTAGTCAATTCCTACCCTTCCCTCCTCCCTTTCTCTCACAATATTTTCTGTGGAACCTATGTCATCCAGAGGTACTGTAGTTGCTGGACAGAATTCCTCTCTACCCGTATCATCGTCAACGAAGAAGCATCGGCCACAACCATTGTGTTCACATATTTATAATCACTGGCATCCTACCCTCCAAGATCAGAGCTCTGATGCCGATTGATATCAACCGACATTGTATCAGAGATTCACCAAAATAGGGAAGAAGTCCCTTTGATTACATAACAAGTTGCAGAACTTTGAGGGTTTGCACCTCCTCTCAAATGACAAAACACCCCTCATGCTCAATCCCTTTTATTTATTGGCAACATTCCTTATGTCTCCTAATTGTCTCCCAAACTCACCTGCTAACTATCTACCAAGGGGTAATCCACCGAGAAAAATGAGAGGGTCAGGAAGCACATTACTAGACTGATAATGGCAGAGATTTTAAGATGCTATGATGTAAAAGAAAAAAAAATCAATCAGGGTCTGAAAGGAAATGAAAGCACACACTGACTCTGCCCAACCCTGGCTATTGAACAACAGCAGCCAGGGTAGATTCGTCTTGCAATTGATCATAAATGATAAACAACTATCTCCAATTCCCTCTTCCTCCACTCCCTAACAATTAAGTTTGAAATTGACAATAGAGATCAGTGATGTCAATTGTGGAAAATAGTGCTGTGTTCGAATTCCGCTACACTACAGTGATATAGCGGCGTTGTAGCTGCTAATAAATAGTGTATTGGAGAACAAAAGCGATTTGTTTAAATTCCGTTTAGCTATAATGCTACAGCGCCGCTGTAGCCACTATTTGAGAACACTGGTAAAGATTTGTTGCTCAATCCAGGAAAAATTGTTGACTACATAGTGTGTTGCTGTCTGAGTATAACTAGGAATTAAATGGGTGACTGATACAAATTTTTGCAAATAAAAGCAATTAAGGGTTCCCAATTAAAATTCCAAAAAAGAATGAAGTACATAGTCATGGAAATCAGAGAAAAAAATAAAAATTGTGGCAGATATAATGACGTACCTCAAGAAATCTGAAAATGTCAGGCAAAAGTCTCCTTCACATACAAATGACAACAACCAATTGAGGAAAAGAGAGTGAACTAAGTACATAACTATTTCAGCCAGCAACCTTTATTGCCCCCAACTCATCAATTCTTGAGCTCTTATGCTGCAAAAATTAAGAAATTGAGCACAGAAGTTCATTGAAGATTAGGCACTGCCAACCACTAAGAAATATACACCAGAAATGTGCTGGGACAGAAAAGACAGAAAAAAACTCATCACAAGACTAAGCTTCTTGCTACTTTATTACCTTACTCTTTTTGTGTTTGTGCACATCATTAGCATCATCATCTCCGTCATGCTTCCTCTTCTGAAAGATATTGAGCAAAAGTAAAGGTTAGTAAATAGAACTAAATATCTGTAACATGTCCAAATAGTATGTAGAGCAAATGTTGACATTGAACAGTGTTGTCAATGGCGGATCGCCTAAGATAGATTTTGTTCAAGTTCCACTACGCAATAGTGCTATAGAGCCGCTATAAATGTTATTTCATAATATTTAGTGCTAAATAGGTATCGCAGAACAATAATGATTTGTTCAAATTCCATTATGCAATAACGCTATAGCACCGCTATTTAACATCACTGTTCATTATGCAATAACGCTATAGCGCCGCTATTTAACATCATTGATATCAAACTAAAATGATGTCCTTCACTGGATCCTAAACAGAGTTTACAAGTAATTGAGAGTTAACAGTATCAGCACGACACTAATTAAAAATATAGATGCAGCAAACTAAATTTCTTCAACCTTTTCATGATGTTTCTTTGAGTGATCAGCACTGGAATCACGATGCCCGCTTTTGTCTTTCTTTTTGTCCTTGTCTTTGTCTTTGCTTCTGTCCTTGTGACGATGTTTGTGCTTCTTATGCTCCCTGTCCTTGTCCTTATCCCTGTCTTTGTGCTTCTTATGCTTCTTCTCTTTGTCTTTCTCACTTTTTGATTTTCCTGCAATTGTTGGTATTCCTTTCTCCGCCTATTAGGGAAAATACAAGGAACAATCAAGATATAAGTCCACAAAGAACACATTATTAAACTTTGTTAAAAAAAACTAAGATAGCATGACGAATGATTTCAGCAAGAATTAAAAACTAAGTATGTCAAAATCACTACACAATTTCTTACAGCAGGCAAATCGATGGGAGCTGTTTCCCTTAGTTGGAAAGACTCCTTGAGTATATCCAAGTCGAAAGGCTGTATCCGAGCACTTGTCTCTCTTGAGAAAGATGTATTCTGAATGAGTTCATCCAATTGCATGCCATCTCCTTTTCTTACTTCTGTGTCTCCTACTACAGTGTGCAGGTAGTGTGTGTCCGCGATTGACACAGGAAGCGGCCTCTTGCAGAAAAATTCATAGTGCGGTATTAATTTGAAATGACTTATGAGATCCACAGCACCTGTCAACTCCCTCGGTCCTGAGGATTCAAAAACACATAATGTCAAAAAACACGGTTTTTCTTTGATAAGTGTTAACTAAATATAAAAAATATACACAAGAAAACGTATTGTGCAAACTTTAAAAAGGGGTGATTGCACAGTGATTTTTATCTATGACTCAATCTTCAAAAGATGCTGAGAGAATTTAATCTTTTCCATTCAATTCCAAAAATTTAACGGGTGATAATTGACAAAATTTCAAATCTGCCAAAAGGGCAAATAAACAACTAAGATCACGAATAACTGATTAAAAATTTAACCAAGTATTGTCAATTAGATAACAAGCACAGTCAGTGCCATAAACATATGAAATCAGGACTTGTATATACAATAATACAAAACAGAGACATCAAATAAAGATTTTATAGAATTAGGTATACAACATAAAGCACTATCATAACAAACTTTTACCTCCTCCAAACTTTTTTCCTTCAGGATCCATGATTCAATCTTTCATGGTTCAATCTTCCACAGAACCTGATTAAAGCTGTCGGTTATTGGAACGAAAAGAACATTTACAAAATTATTAGGGACTACATAGTGAAACAGATAATACCATATATAAATCATTTGTCACATGAAAACCAACAAAATTATATAAATCATTCTTTCTCAAGCTACCCTCTTAAATTACGGTAAAGAAGGCTTCTAAGCCATTTCAAAAAACCATGACAATCCAACAAAAAGACATTTAACTTGTGCCACAAACCCCAAAACTTAAACAAACTAACTAGAAAAAAGTATTCCTAGAAAAAAGAATTCATTCACCTCATTTTCTTTTGCTATATTTCGAGAAATTGAAATACTAAAAAAACCATAGACCATAAAAATCATTCTAGACCAACACCAGACACAACAGTGACACATCAGCACTGGTAATAATTTGAAAATTAAATTAATTGAATGTAATCAAATGTGTCGGTGTCGGTGTTACATGTCCCGTGTCGGACACGCCTTCGATCAAAAGTGTTGGTGCTTCAGAATTCTAGACAATCCCAAATCGCACATGAAATCATCACCCAAATAATACAGTTGATAAGTTAAATTCTTACAGTTACAAGGCAACACACTAGCATAACAAAAACACGTTCAGCTTGTGTAAGCATAGATAGACTAAAAACATCAAACTACACATGACCAGCACCAATTTATATGAAGAGAAGCATTCAGTTTCACGTGGATACAATGGCTACTTTAGATGATCTAAATTGTAATTACTTTTCATTCAGTTTCATATAATCAATAGGTATGACATGAACTTGATTTGTTCAGTTTTGAAAACAAAAGGGGTGG
>Ga0209282_1002893_pt1 | contig 10089 bp, 4 predicted proteins | sample Mtrugardesep15_FD_187529 | JGI IMG/M metagenome (GOLD analysis project Ga0209282, IMG submission 187529) | Root nodule microbial communities of legume samples collected from California, USA - M. trunc garden sep15 (SPAdes) (version 2) | ecosystem: Host-associated > Plants > Roots > Nodule...
CCCTATCAAACATGTTTATCTCTATTTCTACGTTGTGTTTTCATCTTCATATCCTCCTTTTCACTTTTCAATCGGTATTGTGACCTGCTATAACATCTTTTTGGCTCGTAGTGCACAATCCTCTTCCATTGAATATTAAGATGGTTTACAGTGAATGGACTGAGAGGAAAATATCCCATAGAGATACCTAACGAGTTTATGAATGGAACCAGTTTTGGAAACCTGAAGACATATCCGTTTTATATCACATAAATGTATGGCTTTTAGTGTGGCATATAATGAGACAATTTCTTGGATAACAAGGAGTTATGCACTTGTGTTGGTTCTATGATAAACAACGTATCTTCTGAATTCCATAACTCCGTGATAACAACATTGGTTGAAATAGGTATAAAACTTGTTGCAGCGAGGTTACCAGCTGATGCTAACGGAATATTAATTGAACATATCAATAACCGTCAATTGGACTGGCCTTCAATACTTGTGTACTTTGGCTGTTGCATACTTGTCCTTTTCAAAAAGTTTACTAATGAGGAAAACTATTAACTCTTTTATGACAAACTCTATTCGCGAACTTACAGAGCGCGCGAAATGTGATCCTGATGCTAAGCTTGATATTCCGTTTGATTTTAAGAAAGCAAATGCAATCAGAACTATGCTTGGTGCTTGGTCAATACTTCGCAAGGATGCAGTTTGTTTTCTTTTGATGAACATCGATTGCGGAACTTCAGTAATTGGTTGTGTGTCAATATTTATGGAATGTGTTATCTTGGTTTGATATGCATCATTTAGTTCTCATGACCTTAGAGTTTCAAGAGAGGTGAAAAATTTAATGGAGGCTATTACAATTGTTGGTTCTCATCCTCATTTCAAAAAAAAAATATTGTTGGTTCTCATCCTTATACCCTAAATTTTTCATATGTATGTATGGCTTCTAATTTGGAACGGTTCAAAGTTGATATTTAATTTTGGAACAATCTCATCGTAAGTATAATTTATTTAAAAGGCCAAACCGGCAAAGGAGTTACATGGAATACTAATGAGACAACAGAAGTGGTATAATACAGATAGTGTTACTGATAAAATTCATGAAACATGAACCATAACAGTAACCTTATGGATTCTTCAAATTTATAATACCAAGTTCCAACAATTATTTTTCAAGTAATTTAAGTTTCACTTGTTATCTTCTGCTTACTGCTGCTAGCCTGAAACAAGTAATCAAAAGATTATTGAATCAATGTCACAAACTAAACATAGTATTGTAATATATAATGAAACTCATGATTTGTTCATATTATGCATTTATGTACCTTCCTCTTTGGCTGAGATTTCTGCTCAGTTTTCTTTGGTGCTACCTTGGAGGCTCTAGCTTTGGGAGTAGTCCCACTAGTTTTGGCAGCAGCCTCTTTCTTGACTTGCCCTGATGGTTTCTCAGTTGGTTTCTCAGCTTTGAGTGATGCCATTTTACACAATACTCTTCTAAGGATAGTTTTCTAGCTTCAATGTTAATTATAGCATTACAAGATACATCCATTTATAGCTCAAGTATAGCATTATGCTATATCATCAATTTGCCAATAAATGGAATAAACTGAATTGTCAGCTTATGGAGATATGCTGCAGCATATGATGCTTTTCCTAAGTAAAGCATATTTTACTGATATTTTTTTGATTATATTCTATATTATAGTTAGATACTGCATTTTGAAGCCTAAGACCTAAGTGCATCATATGCTGATAATATGAAGCACTCTTAAAATTGTTCTAACTTCAAACAACTAGATCTTTATTTTCTTTTTGGTATAACATCTATAAACATTTTCAATTAATTTGCATTGATAATGAATTTTTCTTGTTATTGTTACTGATTACTACAGACAAAGGCGGCAACAGAAAAAGAAATGGACCATGTTTATGTGAACATATATGTTTAGCGACGATTTTTTTCTCTTAGATTACATCTAAACTAAGTGTTTATCTGTTATGGTAGATTCGATGACCGGATAAATTGCGATTAATGAGTCCTAATATTGGATGAATCATTAACATGTCAAAGATATAAACAAAATTTTCATTGATCAGAGGATGAAGGGGAAAAAAGAATTATTGATAAGATATTTGGAGTTTAAAACCATTAAACTTTCAAGTAGACAAGGAAACAACTCAATATACATTCAACAAAATAGGATATTATATACATAGATTTCCAATTAGTAAATATTGATTTTGCTAAGGGATGCAAAATTTCATTGATCTGATATATAAAAGACAAAATACAGAATACCAAGAGAATATGCATTTACTAAGGAATATATGATTTGCAACAATAAACCATTTTACTACAGTACTGAGATAACTAAAGCATGAAATGAACTAACTCTAACTGGCACATCTGGTTTTTCTCCATAAAGAATTTGGACTAAATTTCTACAAACATTGATTGTTTCATTTCATTTTCATGTCAATTATTCACAAGGAATTAAGATACTTCCCTTACAATTCGAATCAAATCACCTCTTAATTTTACTGAGGCAGTGAATGAAACAACCGATCTTGAAAATAATAATATGATCTCTTCTGATGGCCCAACATCGGCACTTACACTTCCATACTAGTAAAATAATTTGAGAAAATAATTGAATCTAATCACATGTGTCCGTGTCGTGTCAGTAACACTGACACATGTTGGACCCTAGACACGCATTTAATTCGAAGTGTCGGTGATACATAGCTTCTAATCCATTAAGTCCTTAGGCATTTAGGCTGCCCCATCCTCAAAGCTAAATATGCCACAACTCTGTATCCAACAAACATTATAGTCAATGCAGCCACATCTCTCCACATATTACCAAGCTCCAAACATTTTACAGCAGGAAAATCTCTTGCCCTACAATGCAACCCTTCACTGCATTCATAAACCTCATTTACTGAATACTGAACCCCTACAAGCAGCTTATAACAGTAATGACTGAAAGAAAAGTACTTTAACCAAGCTATAAAAGAAGGCATTTTCTGAATGTAGTAACCACCAGCTAAAAGAAAAACCAACATTGTCACTGAAGCTAGAGTTGTTGCTTGCTTAACATCCATGAGAATTGCACCAAGTGCTAGGCCTATTCCTTGAGAGACCAGAACATTGAAAAGCATGATCAAAAGGGTTAACACAAATGTAACTAGGGAAGGCTTAAGACCACCCATCCAGTAGGTGATAGTTACAAAAATTGTCGGAAGAACAAGCTCCATCGGTAAGTCTCCTACCATCCTAGCAACATAGTAGGATGATAGATGGTACATCCCTGACGATCTTTCTTTCGTTAGCATTGGTCTATCCAGAGGAAATGCAAAGATTGCATTGAAGAGAGGGAAGAATCCCCAAAAGATGGAGAAGAAGAATAGAAGTCCTACCTGTTACAAAGGTTATATTGTTATAAGTACTACTGCTACTATAGAGAAAATAGAATAGTTGAACGTAACATGTTTTATGTCGTCTCAACTGTCAATGTGAGAGACTGACAAGTATTGGACACCTAACACGTCTTCAATGTGAATTATCGGTGCTACATTAATTACAGCCTATTTGGTTTGAAAAAGCGTTTTCTATACTGCTACTCTCTACCAATCTCCATCATTTATATGTACTTATGTTACCATTTATTTTTGAATTTGATCCCAAAAAACAGACTATAAGGTAAAAAATGATACCTGATCTTGTATGTGTGAGGGATCAGAGTGCCACCAGAGAAGTCCTGAGAGAATGGAAACAGACAAGACTTGGAAAATCTTTAAGCCAGAAAAAGATTCATGCCTCCTCTCTTGTAAACCCCTCTTAAGCAGAACCTTGAATTGCTCCCACCAGCTAGTGCACCATTGGTTATCAGAAGAACCTATCAAAAATTAACATTTATCATTTAGCCATATGGTTTTGTACATAATAATTCCATACCTTAAAGTAAAAGTAACATCAATCAAATGAACAAGAAAATTTCACTTACGTCTAGAGGTTCCTCTTGATGCAAAAACCACTGGTTCAGTGTTAATGTGCTGAATATCTTCTTTAAGAGCAGGGTGTAAGTTTTTCTTATAGGATGAAATTAGTGACTGTTTCACTGAAGCTTGATCTTGATCATGCTTCTCTATCTCATCATGTTTAACATCAGCAACTATGCCTGAAAAATCCCATAGTCTTCAGAATTAGAAGTCTCACCATCATATCTGTCAAAAATTTCCATGCAAATCTACTAATCTTTTAAGGTAAAATATCAACCATGCTTTTAATATGTTTCTACCATTTTTTTTTTTTTGCATGAAATATCTTGTGCAACTTTTTTAGAGAGTTGAGTTTATTTTCTTATTTAATTCAATTGAAGTTGAATGAACAATTAAAATGTACACTTGAGCTGTGATCAAATACACACAAGTTGTAATGAATTATTAGGGAAAGATAGATTTCGTGCATGGTACCACTATGTTTGTTAAAATCACGGTGAATCACACCTTGATTTTCAAAAACACTCATCGTGATTATGACAAACTCACTGTGAATTCACACAATCAAACATGTATATCTTTTGGTACAACATCTTTTCAATTTTACTGCTTATGATACCCAATCCTTTTCAAATTGTCAAAAGAAGTTTCATTTCATTAGAAAAACCTCAATCTTTTTTCAGCACCTCCTTTATTATTAATTATTTAACATTTGAAAATGAACCTTCACCCAACAAATAACGACAAGTGTAAAACAAACTCCCCCTTTCAGTATCACTCCCAATTGGGTGTCAATTTTGTTTAGTGACTTTGACATCCACAAAATACCAACCTTTTACTTTCCACTTATATACTAATAAAATATCAAACATAAATTTCAATTAAATACCAAAAAGAGCAACCGTTTGAAAATTAAAAATAATTGCAATTTTTATCCCTATTTCCATCATATTGTAGACCAAATATTTTATAGAGAAACCAAAAACTATCAAATTTTAAAATAGGAACACCAAATCCTTAAATTATTAAAAATAAAAGGACCAAGACTTCAATTAAGCTAAATAAGGTCAAAGAGAAAATCAACCGGATTAACAAACAATAACTTACCATTAGCAAGATCAAGGAGAAAATCAGCAGGATTAACAAAGTTAAACCCCGGAACAAACCCAACGGATCCAAGATAATCCATAACCCGACCCGCATTACCACTATAAATCGGATATCCGTCAGACAAAACCACCACTTTATCAAACATCCTATATAACCGGCTTGAAGGCTGATGAATAGTAGTAACAACGGTTCGACCGGACCGAGCCAAACCCCGAAGAACCGAAACAATAAGTTGAGCCGTGGTTGAGTCCAAACCGGAAGTTGGTTCATCCAAAAACAACAAACTCGGGTTCACCAACATTTCTTGCCCAATACTCATCCTTTTTCTTTCTCCACCGGAGATTCCCCGGAAAAGTCCCATACAACCACCAACTGGAGTGTTCCGGCACCGTGTAAGGCCGAGCTCGGTGATTATCCTCTCCGCGTGTTCGACCTTTTCTTCGCGCGTAAGTGTCTTGGGAAGTCTCAAGAGTGCGGTGTAGGTTAAAGTTTCCAACACCGTTAAGTGAGGGTAAACTACATCGTCTTGTGAAACAAAACCTATCTTGCGTTTCATGCAGGATGAGTCTGAGTTTCCGTTGTATGTTATGGTTCCGGTGACTTTCCCGGCAAGTCTTCCGGCTAAGGCCGTTAGTAGGGTGGTTTTGCCACTCCCTGAGGGTCCTAGCATTGCTGTTAACTCGCCGGGTCTTGCTACTCCGGTGACTCCGTTGAGGATTTTTCTTGTTACTTTTGATTCTTTTCCCATAACGCAACCGTTTTTCTTTTGGTTTGTCATGGTTATGCTGTATGAAACATCTTCAAACTACAACACAAAATAAAATAAATAAATTTATGTGCATGTTACATTAGAGGCATGTATATTTGAACAAAATTTAGGTGTTTTTCGCTTACATAAATTCGACATTTTGTGATTATAACAAATATCGTAAATTTAAAAAATCATCGGTAGTTACGAGTATTTTACGAGAATAACATGAAAACCACTTAAAGAGATGCACTAAGTTTTGTTCTATATATTAATCTATACTATATATAAAGGAAACTATCTCTTTTAGCACACTTTTGGGTTAGACTTTTCTTCCCAAAAATGCCCTTACTTTTAAATACCAGTAACACATGTAACAAATAGATAAGAATAAATTTAAATATTTCTTTTAAAAAAAAAATTAAATATTAAAACAAATGTAACAAGCACAATATGAATATATGTATATATGTTTTTTTTCCTTTATTATTTAAAAAGTATAACAAACTAGATGAGTATATTTATACTTACCTTTTTTATTATTCCAATCATACTCTTAAACAATTTTTTCTATAATAAATATTGTTGTTTGTGTCATTAAAAAAAACAACAAATATTTTTATTTTTATTTTTAATCAAAACCAAAATTTTATAAAAAAAATACCGTTTATAATTCAAACGTTAATGCAATAAAAATAGCGGAAAGACGGGCACGAAGTGCCCATTTTTCGCTAGTATTACATAATAAAATGAAATAATTCACATGTTTTTATGTTATTACTTTTAAAAAAAAATTGGGTACATCTTACATTTAAATTTTATTACATGACATACTATACTATATAGAAAATGACCAAGTGTTTCATATTTTGGAGAATTAAATAATGGACAAAACTTAGGTCCATCATGAGCTAAGAAATCAAAAGACTTAAGTTCAAATATGATATGAAACACTTATAAAAATAGTCATTAGTATCATATTTAATAGTTGTAATTTTTTTTCCTTCCCCAACTTACTATAGTTTTTACTGTTCATCGGTCGCAATTCAACACATGGAGTCTCCTTCAATTAGTATAAACAAAACTATTTTTGAATTATAAAATCATGTTAAAAATTTAATCTATATGTCATATAAATTGATAAGTACTTACTTTGAGTGTAACTGGTCTCAACGATTGAGGAAGAATAGAAAATGATGTAAGTGGTGTAGTTGGATGAGAAGGAATATTAATGGCGTTGTGATCAATATCCAAACTTGGTTTAACTTTGTTAGAAGAAGAACCATCTGGTTCACCATGGATGGAGCTGCTCTCTGTTCTGTTTGTGTTGGGTGAATTGTTATTTGGTGCATTAATAGTTTTTTCTTGCTCAGGGGGCATCATCTTAGATACAACAATATAAATATAAGGTACCTAATTTAATATATGATCAAGTTTTGTAGGTTCTAAACAAATGTTTGAAGAAGCTAGGCTAGAGGATAAACTCAAAGTACAATGAGAATTGAAGGAGGAAGAAGAGAGTCACATGAGAGAAGAGATATAAAGGTGATTTTTTAGTTATAAAGTGATGAACAAAGCACGAGAAGCACACAAAGATGTGATTGTATGATAACAACATATATATAGTCTTAGGAACAGAGGTCTTGCTACTACTGTTTTAGTTTTTCTGTTCAATCATGATTAATTATCAAAGTTGTCAATTAATGCAAAAAAATAAATAAGATAACAATGAGAATAATGCTGTTTTTGTTTTGACCTATTTTCTTTTTCTTTTCACTTTACAACTGGAAATGTACTGTCGATGGATATAACGGTAGCCTTCAATAGAGCCACGTGTATGGAGGAAATATATGTTTTTGTTCATTATCTTTTTTTGTCGTAAAAGTATTGGAGATTTTTAAAGTTAAAGGTAAATTTAAAGGTTCTTGATTAAAAAAGTTTCTAATAATAGTAATAACATAATCTAATTAAACACGTTTAGGGCCCAATATAGATTGTAAAGTGATTTCCTTACACCTATGCACATAATTTCCGCGGTCTATTATTTGCCGCATTCACCTCATATCGTTTGGATTGAAATCGATAGTAAATTTTACTTTTTGGTTGTCTTAAATTATATATTATTGCTTTAATGTTATTTTTCTATATTATTTATTAAGGATAACTTTTTAAAACAATTTATAATATATATTTTTAACAAAAAATTAATTATGTTTATTAATATGTGTGAAATGTTTAAAATGTTAATTAATTTGAGACAAAAGAAGTAAAATTTAAGAAAAAATAGTATTGAGTTTGAATTTTAGATTATCCGATCACCATCCAACGATCATAATTGAGATGATTGCGTGAATGTGACAAACAATTGACCTTAATCACGATATATATTCAACATCTTAAGAGAAAAAAAGAAAGAACTGTAGAGAGAGTAATATGATGTAATAAATTAGTGATATTATATGAAGGAAGGGATATAGAGAAAATAAAGTGTTGAATAAATTGTAATGAGATAAAAATGTCTAAATAAATATATGAGTTGAAATAGATTTCAACATATCCATTTGTCTAAAGTATGTGAAAAAGCTATATTATTGTATAATTTTTTTATTTATCATTTACTTTTTCATCACATCACATATTTCTTTTTTCTTTTCTTTTCGCTTCTTTCTATCTTTTTTCTTACACTTCATTCAAACAATATTATGATAACAAATTTTTCCTTGTATTCTTTAGGCATTGTTAATAAGAAAAAACTAAATTAATTCCTTCTCATAATGGTGACATTGATTTCTAAATCTATGACTAATAGATATATTAGCTTTTATTAATTTTTTAAAGGTTAAATATGTTTTTAATCCTTATCTTTTGCGTCCTTTTGAAAAATAGTCTCTACATTTCATTAAATGTTTTTAAAATTCTTACATTTTATCTTCGTTATCAAAATTAGTCCATGCTGTTAATTCTCTAACAGAATATTGATGTGACAGTTAGTAGGTCTCAATTATTTTAGGGTTAAATATGGTTTCGGTCCCTACATTTTGCGTGACTTTAAAAAATAGTCATTACATTTCAATAAATGTTTTTAAAATCCCTAAAATAATAAGGACTATTCTTCAAAGTCACGCGAAACGTAGGGATCAAAAACATATATAACCCTAAAATAATTGGGACCCACTAACTGCCACATCAGCATTCCGTTAGAAAATTAACAACATGGATTAATTTTGCTAACATAGATAAAATGTGAGAATTTTAAAAACATTTAATGAAATGTAGAGATTATTCTTCAAATAAACGCAAAATGTAAGGAATAAAAACATATTTAACCATTTTTTAAATTAAGAGCTAAAAACTAGTAAAACCCACAAACACTAATTGAATGTAAAAAAGATGTGCATTGTTGATTCCACCCATAATCTTTTTTTGGTGGTGTTAATTTTTTTTGGTGGTGTATTAGCTTTTAATCCATAATAATTATAAAAAAAAAAAGCTTTTAATCTATAATAAATGGATAAATGTTGTGTTTTTTTATAAAAAAGAGAGTTTAACAATTTTTTTTGGAAAGTTTAACAACTATACATACATATAAAATACTTTGACATAGATATCGAGTTTGAATGATTTTATCTCTACGAGAAATAATAATAATTTTTAGACAAAATGACAAAGTCATTATAAACTCACACGTAAGTAGAGGTGTTGTGTTGGGTTCAAACTTCGATCATGACGTTTGACTTAACAATTTCGGCATTTTAACAGTCGAGCTAAAACTTGTGGATGGAAAATAACATTTCTTAAAAGACACTTTCAAGTATTCTGTCACAACGCAAGTAGATAATGTAAATAGATCATAGTCTCTCACCGTGAACATTATGTCATGGTCATGTCTTTTTTTTTTAATAAAGATAGATCGACACTCTTAATGTGTACACTCCTTTGTACCACTTTGTAAAATTTCAGTTAACTAAATATATGGTCTGTGTAACCACATTTTTTCAGTTGCATGACCACTATTTTTTCAGAAAAAATATGGTCACACAACTAAAATGCGTGTGACTACTATTTTTCCACTTAGTTAACCAAATAATTAACACTCTTCTTGTAATTTGTTTTTTAATCTTCCTTTACCATTTGTTTTTTAATCTTCATTTACCAAAAATGATATATAGAACCCTGTATGTGGCATATTTAACTGCCAATGGATTTTAATCGGTCGTAGTTAACTATCGATAAAATTTGAG
>Ga0209282_1002894_pt1 | contig 10088 bp, 9 predicted proteins | sample Mtrugardesep15_FD_187529 | JGI IMG/M metagenome (GOLD analysis project Ga0209282, IMG submission 187529) | Root nodule microbial communities of legume samples collected from California, USA - M. trunc garden sep15 (SPAdes) (version 2) | ecosystem: Host-associated > Plants > Roots > Nodule...
TTTGAAAAGTCATAGTGGCCACATAGTTGTACCATTGTAGTTAGAAACAGACAAGATTTAAACAAAGAAGCAACATAAATAATAGACAAATATAGTAAAAGCATTAAAAACACATGTTGCTTAAAGTAACCGGCAATGATTATGGTTGGTCATTACAATATTCCAAAAGGAATCAAACCAGCTTTCAAAAACCATTGAAACTCAAAAAACTTTGTAAAATTTGTGGTCAAAACTGTTCCCTTCAATAATTCTCTTCTTTCAGTTTTGGTGATCTATTTGTCAAAAAATGGATGGTGGTACTGTTAAGGTTGAGCCAGAGCAGTTTACTGTTCTAGAATCTTCTCCTATTGCTGTTGATGGTGCTAGTTCCAACATGGTTGAGGGGTCAATGATGAATTCCTCAGCAAACAAGTATGTCTTTGATATTTTCACCAAAAAAGCATGTTTTTGTTCACTGATGTTTTGTGTTTCACTTTTTTATGTTTATACAACATGTTTCTTCAAGACCCTTTTATTTTATTTCCATTTTTTGTTTCTGTTTTGATGAATAATTACTCACTAGCTTGGTTATTTTAATTTTGGTTGAGTTTTTGTTTTTGGATTCCATAAAAACTTTAGATGAACAATGAACTAAGGTGTTTCTTTTCCAATTTTTGTACCTTGAATGGTATCAATTTGTATTAGATGAGTTCAAATATACTTGTAACTTTTAGTTTTTTGAATTAAAATTGTTCTAATGTGTTGAGGGAACTTGTTAATTATAATGATCTGAACTGATGCAATTTGACTTCATGAAATACAAAATTTTCAGATAAATTGTTTAGCCTATGGCCTTGTTTAGTGGTTTCAGCTAATGTTTTCTTTGATCTACTTCTCTTACAAGAGTCTTAATTGATATTCTTTCAACATGATCAAACCACCCTACTTTTCTCCTCAACAATTGGTGTTTGTTTTATGTGTGTGTGTGTGTGTATTGGTATCGAGTTTGTATTGAACATGGCTCATAGTCACTGATAAGTGGACGAACACTCATAGTATTTAACTAATCATAGTATTTAAACAAAATTCTGTACTCAGTAACCCTAATTCATTGCATAATAGAACGGCACAACAAGCACTCAACTGTTTACTTAATCGTTGAGATGTATGCGCAATTGGCTGGGCTCCGTAATTAATCGTTCAGTTCTTGTGTGTTTATCTGCTTACTCGAGAACCGGATTTGATATTGTAATAGTTTATAATCTCATAATTTCTTGCATATACACCCGTTTACCTCAAAATTCGCATCTCAGCTATAGTTGTTACTTCTTTTTAGTCTGCTGGTGGAACCTTTCTACTGTACAATCAGATAATAGAGTATCATTGATCTTATCTTAGTAGTTAGTTAAGAGTTGTTAAGGGATAGAATAAAGGGAAAATAAGAGTAGTTAAGAGTTGTTACTTGTTAGAGTAGTTAGTTAGCTGTTTGGTTAGGTACAGAATACAATGATAGAGATGATCATTGAATATTGTTTCTTTTGTGAATAGAGTAGTGACTCTTGTGAAGGGGAAACCCTTGAAAATGAGACTCCTACTCTTTTCTATTTCATAATAAAATTCTTCTTTCTTTTCAATTCAACTCTTGGATTACTAACATTATCATAGGCCTTTTCTAAATCAAGGAAGACAATGTGTAAGTTTTCCTGTATTGTTCTGCATCTTTTCATTGAACCTTGGTATGTATCCTTCACGATTGACCTTTCTGTCATAAGCGAAATTAATGCTGTTATATGTAAGTCAAATTTTACGAACATTCTCTCAAATTACTCTTTTCATAGGCCGCAACGCTATTATATCTGACATAGACCGCAACACCATGTTTATATGATGAACTTTTGGCTTGCCGCCATAATCTGCCATCAGCAGATAGATAACACTGGATATTTTGTTTTTTGGCTTTTCTTCTTCACATCAACAATTTTTTATCTGATTGAAGAACAAAAGCATAGGAAACCATTGGCATTTAACCTCTGCAATCAAATAAATCGACTGCAGACGTGTTTCAGCAGACCTCCCTGTTCTGTTTTGTATGACATCATTGGAAGTATCACATATGAAGATACATCATTGTTTTTCACTGCCAGCATTATTTTACTTTTCTGTCTGGAGACAAACTTTAACGCAAACTTTTAAGGCATAAGTTGATGAAATTCATGTGTAACCAAATTGAACAAGGACAAAAGTTTCTGATGATAATCCACTGTTATGGATTATTCTATTACATATGTTTCAGCGAGATTGGGAGTCTTCTTCGTGCATATTGCGAAGAATTTCAGTCAAATACTGTTGATGTCGTCTTAATCACGGTCGTGTTGCAGTTTCAGCAACACAAAAACTGTTATGTCAAGGCCGCATCACGAACCTTTATTTTAAACTCGTAGCTACTATGAGTATTAAGACTTACCTAAAATGAAACAATATCTAGTTCCTTAGGTACATGAATTCAAGTCCCTTTGCTGGTTAATCGCATTTGAGTTCTATCTGATTGTTGTTAGTTTATGTTTATGCATTTGGCTTTTGAAAATAATTAACCGAAATTAAATATTTTATGCCACATTTTTTATGATCTTCCACTGTTATACAATGATTTTGCTGGAGAAAGTCAAGGTATTTAAAAATTGATAAAAGGAATCATGCTGAGTTAATTCCACTATTTTTGTGTGTTTTGAAGGGCCAAGTCACTAAAAATCTGTAACTTCACCATTAATGTAGCATATACACTGATACATATATTTAGGTTTATCAGAAATAACATCTTGAAGACTCCTTGTACTGAGTTTTCTAGGCTCGACTTCAAAATCAATTTTTGACATAACACATCTCTTATTACTTCAAAGAACTTAGTACTCTTCAAAATTTAGCAAATATACAAATTATATGAGGTCTTGTACATCCATAAATCTATTCTAGAAAGCCCAAGTTACAATTTCCACCAATATCAGGCTTATCTATGCTTCTGTATTTGTTTGAATGGTTTTTTTAATTGTTGTTTTTTCGTTATTTTTATTATTATCATCATTACTATATTAGTCATCAAAAACTGATTACTGTATTATTTTCGCTTTTAGGTCAATGCCAGCATCTGGAATGAATCCAATGATTGCTAATACAACTCAGCTTACCATCTTTTATAATGGGAATATTTGTATCTTTGATGGAATTCCTGCAGAAAAGGTAGCCCCACGCTACACTGAGATGATTACTGAGACTTACAGCTCTATTTTCCATGTTACGGCACAATCGAAATTATATTTGACTTTCTCTATTTACTAACAGGTGCAAGAAATAATGCTCATGGCTGCTGCTGCTGCCAAGTCTAGTGAAACGAAGAAGATTGTGAAACAATCTCCCGCCCCTTCACCTGCTCCTACTAGGCCTTCTTCGCCACATGGAACTGCTGATAATATCGCTTCACCGCAGGCACATCCCTTTCCTGCAAAGAGTTCTATCTGCAGGCTGCAAGGTGTGAATTTTCCAATTCGTTATGTCTTCTACTATTTAGTAACTGTTTGAACTTGAATAGTCTCTTAATGTCACCATAATTTACATCTCCTGTAATTTTTCATTATATTTCTCTTCAGAATTTCCAATAGCACGCAGACATTCACTTCAAATGTTTCTTCAGAAGCGTCGAGACAGGTACTGTCTACCTGTCATGTTTCAAATTTTGTGTATGATTGTTATATAGTACTAGTTCTCTTATTTGCATAATTATGTTTCTATTACAGGTTGGGTAGTAAAGCTCCCTATCCTTCCTCGCCAAAAACAAAGGTAGCTGACAACATGGAGAACAACTTCAGTGCTGACAATTCGCCAGATTCGGTTTCAATGAAGGATCCAAAGGAGGAATTTCAGCCAACTATATCTGCATCTTGAGCAGAATTCTAGTGTTTGGTTATACTTTATGTGTTCTTTCCTTAAGGGAGATAACGTTCATGCATGTAGAACTACAGAAACTAATGTAACTGTTATTATTATTGTGTTCTGAAGACATGTAACTACTGAAGCTGAAATTGTAAGAAGTGTGACTTCGAAGTTGCATCTCTCTGGTCATGTCTGGAAAGAATGCTTTGTGCTTAGATCACACATTTTAAACTGTTTTCCATGTATTTTAATGTTTGTAGACAACTAATTATTCATTGTGTTGATGTTCAAAAATATACTTTTATGACATCTTTCCTGCTCTTTTCCCTTCCTGTTTTTTTAATTCTTACAAAAACAGTGATTCATAGGTTAAGCTTGATGTTATATCAGATCCCAAGAATGGAAGATACTTATGTATTTTCGGTGTCTAATTTATTTTCGATTTTCATACTTTATGAGGGGGAGTCTTGATACAACAGTAAAGTTGTTATGTAACTAAAAGATCACGGCCGCTTGTGTATTAAACAAGGTAGGGTTGTGTACAATACACCAAATAGTAGGAACACTTCCCAGATCCTGTGTATGTGGGAGCTTTATGCACGGGGCTGCCCTTTCAAGTTTTATATAATCGTTCAAAAGTTGTGTTAGGAACCAAGATCAGTTCCTTGTATCTTTTTCTTTGAATCAATAGAAGTTGGGCAAATAATCCCGTTTTCTTATTCTTTCGAAGATCAACCATTGATAAGAACGTAATGGGTTGTTTAATACATGGAATTTATTTAAAAATAAATATATAGATATTTAATGAGAACTTGGAGAATAACCACGCCACTTAAGTACTCTACCGAACATATAAAACTCCATTTGCGTATTAAGCACCCCCATGATATGCAAGAACTCTTCTAAAAGGTGCAAACAACTAAACATCTAAGAAATGGATAGATAAATATTAACTAGGAGCATTCAATCATAAAAAAAGTCACTTGAAAATGAGGAAATGTAATTAAAGAAAGTGTTTAAATCCACAGGTTACAAATTTAAACATGAAATACAAAGAAATGTTGATTTTAGAACTGGAGGCCATGTTCGCGAGCCGCGTCAGCAATAGCTTTAACACGGCCATGGTATGGGTAACCACCTCGGTCAAAGACTACCTTTGTGATCCCTTTTTCTATACAGGATTTTGCAATGATCTCACCCACCCTCTTTGCTACTTCCTGAAGCAATACAGTTTGAAAGGATCAGGACCGTCATTTAGTAAACAAAAATTTAATGAATAGCAGATACAACAAGCTTTTAAGCAAGGGAGACTAAGGGATATCAACCATACTGAGAAATGTCTCTTTATAAACCTATGCTCAATTAGAACTTTCTACGATTTAATAATGAAAGTCTGAAATAAATATACAACTGTTCTAATACAAATATCGAATAGTTTTGAAGACCATTTGCTTGGTTGAACTTATTGGTAGATTCCAAGGGCGTCATTTTTAAGGAACCCTGTTGTAGAAATCCAAAATATGGTAGCCACTGTGCTTTCGAGTCATTGCCTCATACATTCAGTAGCTATTACAGGAACCCTTGGATCAATGAAAATGTAACACTAAAGTAACATATTAGTTATTACAATTGGAAATGGAGAAGAACTTCAGGATGCAAAGGGTGTCATGCTTCTGTAAGTAATATAGACAAGGAACCCAAAAGGTTCCTCCTTCTCCATGGTTTAATTTCTATAGTGTCAAGTTTAAAAATTATATCCACGAAAAAATCTTTTGGCTAATAGGTAGCGAATTTACTCATAGAGAGAGAAGATGATAACAAAAAGGAAGTAGTAGTAACATGCAGGTAATATATCTTTCTTTGAAATCTGGTGCATACCTCGTGATCATGCCTGCGATCAGTGTTTAGTTTTATGCATTGTTATGGAATCGATATGACTTTTAACAAGTATTTAGGAAAACGGGAATTTTTATTATCATCAGGGAATAGGTGTAGAATAGCAGAAATATACGCAACAGAGTCCAATCTGGCAGAAGTTAAATTATAATCAGAGAAACGTAACAGCATATCAGTAACTTACAATTGTAGGACCAGAGGTGAAGTTCAACTCTTCAGCAATTGCCTTCTGCATTGTCGAAGCTGAAGCAAGGGTATGCATCTTGGTGTCGTCAATCACTTGGACAAAGAGATGCTTGTTAGATCGGAAGACTGACAATCTTGGTCTTTCGGGCGTTCCTTCAACCTGAAAAATCATAAAATGATTTCAGAATAGAAAACCCACTGCATAATTCATCATATCAGATTTCCAATTTAACAGACATCATTTCAGCAACGCACAGACTAGAGTATACAAACAACACTTACGCACTTCCATGTTCTCTTTATATACAAGAGAAAACTTATATCAGACACTTTTGCAGCCATCCTAAAACTTTAAGTAATCTAAATGCCTGCTCCTCTATCTTCCTTTGTTACATTCTCTTATTTCTTCTTTTCTTAAATCATTGAACAGTTACATATGAACTTCTCCACAGAAACTTACAAATTTACAAAAATGTTAGCTAGCTGTGTCCTCATTCTCAATGAATTTAGTAATTCTTCTAATGGACAACCTTTTATGAACTTTCTCTCAATGAAATGGGGGATTATAAAGCACATTATTAGGCAATTATGACAATGCAACAAAGTTAATAAATCACTGCATGTTATGTAGCCAGAGAAGCAAAACCAAAATGTCCTGTCAAACATGATATCAGTAAAAACCCGTATCTTTTATCATTATCAAGTAAATTGATTTTGCCTCAAATCTTGCTTCAAGTAGAAGTGATGAAAAACAGCTTTAGTATTGAGTTGAGAAAACTAATCCTAGGTTTTCCATAAGAGTTGCTTTTGGAATAAAAACATTTAAACGTAAATCACTTCACTTCAAAATCACGTTTATCAAACCATCACTCAAACACACATTTAATCTACTAAAAGTGGTATAAAATATAGATGTATATGAGAGTGCAAAACTAATGAAGGCCAAATAACACAATTAACAAAAGCAACAATATACAATAATAGGAAAACTCAAACAGAAAAACCGATGTTCTAACTAACACATCAAGTATTTGGATAGTAATTTTTCATTCCAATATTACCCTTCAATTAAATTATTATCAATTTGGGAAATGATAAAAATCACTAGAAGGTGCTTCATGAAACTTTCGCGTGCTGCTTGATTGACCAATCAAAGCATTGACCCACAATGTTTTCCATTAAAATTAGGTATTAAAGTGTTCTCTTTTTTATTACAAAAGCAACACATGAGCATTGTGTATTTTCGCGAAGGTTTCTTCAGCATTGCTTTTCCATTTTGTTCATTCTTTACCCAATCAAGTAATTGTTTTTTTTTTAATAATTGCATAACATTTTGTAAATTCCATTATTCTTCTGATAAATTGTAACTTCCCATACATCAATAGGAACTTAGAATAAGAACAAAGGAAAAAAAAAATATACAGAGAAAAGTGTACAAGCATGTCTGCTTTGTCATTGCACCTAATTATGTTCACTGGGGCTGGGTAGCTCAACTGTTTGCGTTAAGGGTTACGGAGTTAGAGGTCCTAGTTCACACCTGAACGAAGGAGTAAATATTAATGGGCAAACATTCATTTTCGTGCTTGAATAGTCCCTCAAAATAGTCTCTAACTGTACACTTCGTTAGTCAAAATAGTCACCGTTAAAATGCTCCAAAATCAAACCAATAAAAACATCCACAACAATAAAAAACCCGAACATGTCGGGACTATGTTGACGTTAGTATTAACAGAACACATTTTAACGTCACAGACTATTTTTACTAACGGAATACACAATCAAGAACTATTTCGGAAGTTCGATATATTAACGACTATTGTGGCAAATAATTACACGAAGAATGACTATTTGCCCAAATATAATCTGACTACTAAATACTAACATTTGTCATTCAAACAAAACAAAAAAATTGGTATTAATTTTATCACATTTAACCAAAATTTAGCAGTAATAATATTCTATTAAGCAAAGCAAATTCTACCAACAACAGATACAAAAAATAATTTACAAACAAGTAACGTAATAAACAACTCAAATTTCACAAACTGAAGTGGTGGATAAAGTAAAAGAGAATTGAATTTCGGTAAGAATGATGAATGAGTTTACCTTCTTTCTGATACGAACATGGCGAGCAGTTCTGTCTTCCCTTCGAGTGGCTTTGGCTTCAACCACGAAAGATAAAGAGGAAGAAGAGGAATTGGGATTCGGCGTTGGAATTGTGAACAAAGAAGAGGGAAATGTGCAAGAATGAAGAAGGAATGAGAGCGAAGAAGTTAACATTGTTAATTGTAATCGTTTTCTCTGTCTATCTATCTTTTGATATGACGATACCTTATCCTTGTACTGAACCTTTTCTTTTGGGTGGGTAATTTGTTACCCTGCGTGCATTTAACTCCATTTTTTGGTGATTTACCTTTGCTCAATTAAATAAATAAAAGGTTTAAATATAATAATATTTTTTTGGTACAATATTTTTTTTTTTATTTGAGGCTTAAATTGCATGTCTTAGTAACGCCCGTTTTTTGCTATAATTATTTTAATTAATTTTTGGGTCATGTTAACCGATGCCTCTAAGGCATTAGTTAAGGAAACTAAATGCAATACTTACTACATTTGATTCCTTAACCCGTGCCCCGAGGGCACCGGTTAACATTACCCTTAATTTTTATATGTGTTTATATGTGTTTGTATGTGATTATTTGTCTCTGTGCGTATTTTCGTTTGGAGTTGTGGATTTTGGTGTTAGAATGATATTTTAGTCATTTTGGACTCAATTGTATTTTAGCCATTTTGGACTCAAGGGTATTTTAGTCATTTTGAACTCAAGGGTGTTTTGGTCATTTTGTGAGCAAGGGTAAATTAGTAATTTTAATGTGAGAATTATTTTTTAAGTGTTTTTGGTGGCAGTAATTATTTTTACTAAGTTACTCTTGAGTTGGGATAATTAATTAAGAGCCGGTAACTATTTGTTATTTTTATCCGTTAAGTAAGTAGAAACTTTGTGAATTAGTTAGTGTGAACTTTGAGCTCATTAAGACATTTGAGGGTTGAACCCATTATTGATGAGCTTGTATAAACTCTAGTCTTAAGAAAAACTAGTACGTCATTTTTATTCATTCACACTATTGCAAAACATTTTGGAGAAGAGGTAAAAAGAGAAAGAGAGGCAACAAGGGTTAGAAGAAGGGCTAGAAAAGAAAGCTTGGATTGGAGCTTTGGAGCAAAATTGAGGCTAGGATTCAAATTCTTAGAGGTTAAAGGTAAGGGGGATATGGCTCTTTCATGAATAAGCTATAATTTATTTTTCTACTTAATTGTATAAGTGCTTATTTGTGAGTAGTGATTATTTTGTGAATTTTAAACATCAATTTTTGTGTCCCTTCTTTAGTGATAAGTTTGGGTATGTTAGGTTGATGTTAGACTTGTTTTTGTTGTTGTTAATTTTACATGATCAAAGTATGTTATTAAGTTACTTTGTTGTTTTTTTGCTTAATTGGGTGAAAATGAAGTTGTGGTTGTTGTTGATGAAATTGTAGAATTATGACTTGAATGATGTTGTGTTGTGCTAGTAATAGTGAATTATGCTATGAGTGTTAGAGATTCCATGAGTTTGTTCATGTTTGGTGTGTTGTTGTTGAGTTTTGGTGTAAATGGTGAATTATGATTCTTGTTGAATTATGGTGAATTGTTGATGTTGTTGTGTTGAGATAGGTTAGATAAACTTTTGTTTTTGGTTATAAGTTTTGGTTGTGAAAAGTTTTGGGAAGAAACTTGGGGTTTTGCACGAAAAAACTAGTATAAGTGATTTTGAAAGATAAGTGATTATAAGTGATTTTGGGAAAATTGTTTTGGCATGGGAGAAACATGGATTTTTCTAGAGAATATGATAGAGTTAAGCGTAACGAACACATAGGTGAAAACGACATCAAAAACGGGTTAACGGTTTGAATTTTACGCGCGAAAACGCAAAAACGTGTTTCCGTTTGTCTGTGCAAGAGGCATGACCGTGCCCCCCTTGGCATGGGTCGTGCGTGTCACTCTCTTAAGGTGGCGCGACCGTGCCACTTTTAGGCACAACCATGCCAGCCCTGCAGGTGCCTGAG
>Ga0209282_1002896_pt1 | contig 10087 bp, 4 predicted proteins | sample Mtrugardesep15_FD_187529 | JGI IMG/M metagenome (GOLD analysis project Ga0209282, IMG submission 187529) | Root nodule microbial communities of legume samples collected from California, USA - M. trunc garden sep15 (SPAdes) (version 2) | ecosystem: Host-associated > Plants > Roots > Nodule...
GCATAATTTCAAGCAAATCTTGTGCACCAAACAAATTCTTCATCACTGCACTCCATCTTTCCCAATTGCGTACTTCAAGAATTGGAAGATGAGTGTCGAAACTGCTGCTACCATTCATGGTGTTTCCTTCAGTGTTTCTTCCTTCAGATTGCGTGATTGAAGATCTTAATGACCCCTTAGAACGAAACCAAAAGCTCTGGATACCAATTTGTTAGCGCAACTTATCAATGCTTATTGATTAAGCAATGATCAAAACCAGTTTCAGTTTTGGGGTTTTCTTTGATTTATGATTTGTGTGAATTTTTTAGAGTGAGTAAGAAGAGAAAGAGATAATGATTGAGGAAAAATATGAGAAGTATATTGATTGCTATGAAAATTATACAAAGAATGAGCTTATATACAAGTAATTGTTTTTGTTACTTGAAGCACAGGTAAGTAACAACTATAGCTCTTAATTCCTTAAGATTTCTAACTAACTTGTAACAACCTTCAAAACAAACTAAAACTAACCATGTGATTAGCACTAAGTAAACTTGAATTAACACTAAAACTAACGTAGATATGGATAGCTAGTTGTGAATGGTTGAATGGCTTCGCTAGATGTGTTGGCATGTGTAGTGCCTATATGACAGAGTTTTGGAAAGTGTTCGAATGTTTGAGGTATGAGAGAAGATTATTTAGTGGCTATCATTGTTCTTTCTAGCAACGTGAATGAGTCCCACAGGTAGGTATCTGGTTGTGAATATTCGTAGATCACTTGAGTTTGAGTGGGAGCTAGTGATGCATCACTCCTTTCGTGAGTCAGTTAGTGTGTTGATGTTTTATCAAATTTTAGATACTCCTTGAATGTCGATATTGTTTTCTAGTTGATGTTGATGTTAGACAATTTTCCGCCTCTATTAAATTTAGAGGAATGCTAGCAACACATCTTCTAACACACATTTTTTAACATATTCTTTTTGATTGGTTAAAATTCACATAGGTCCCACCAAATCATGTGGGTCCTATATGAATTTGGTGGGTCTCACATGAATTTTAACCAATAAAAAAAATGTATGTTAGAAGGTGTGTTGGTAGCATTTCTCTTAAATTATTTGTAGTTTTTTTTTTCGAGCACCAACTTTATATGTAATAAAAAATATTTTTTTTTACATGATATGTCATACGCACAATCCTATTTATTTTTTTTATGACAAATTCCGTGATTCTACCTTGCAACTTCTACCGACAATTTTCAAATTCTGGTAAAAAATACTTAAAACAAATCATTTATTTATATTCATTTGTTTTGGATAGAGTGATTCCTGTTTTTTTAGAGAGGTAATTCCTTAGAAATTAGGTAAATTATTTAATAAGTTTCAAAAGCTTTGTGGTCAAAGTGTAAATAGAAAAAGTGGTTAAAAAAAATAAAAATACCTTAGAAATGTAAAAATTCAAGTCAAATTTGAGATTTTTGAAAAGTTGATGAACCAATGCAAAAATTAAAATTATATTGACCAAATTACTAAATTTGAAAAATTATTGTGACCAGTCTTCAAAATTTAATAAAATTTTAAGAACAATTGAGACATTTGCATTATAAGGTAAAACACCAAAAAGAAAAACATAAAACTGCTTTTGCAAGTACATATATAAAAAATTAGGGGTGTTTAAAACCGAATCAATCTAATAGAAAATTCGCAAATGGAACCAACTCAAATCAAAATGCAAAAAACTGTATTTGGTTTGAATGTATTTGGATCACTTTTTTATTGAGAAAATGGTCACTTTAGTCCCTGACTCTACACCTCGTTATCACAAAGGTCCTTGACTCATGATTAAATGCAAAGAAGTTTCTGACTCTGCACTTTTGTTATCACTTTAGTCTCTAACGTTAAATAATTATGTCAAGTGATGATGTAACACAATTTTTACGATGACATGACATATGCTGTGTTATGAACTTAAGTGAAAGTAGAAAATGATTATTTTGGTCCCTGAATAAAAAATCAATATCCCGAAATTGAATCTCAAATCCCTAAATCTCAAATGCCTAACTAAACGTCATCTAATTCTCTATTTTGTTCAAAATCAATCTTTCATTAAACACCAACTTATTGTTAGATCCCTGAATGTGCATGCTTACATTCAGTTAGGTCCTTGACAGTAAACATGTAGTCTCACTAAGGTCCTTGGCAAGTTGTTAGTTTAACATAATGTTACCTACTAACAACAATAAGACATTAGTTCAAGATGCACGAAGGAGGCATTGCAACATTTGATTGTTTGGGTATCTATGTTAAACGCTTCTAAACCATTACAACACTTGCTAAAATGATTATATAATTGAATACCAAAATGTTTCTATAACATAACTATTAAGTCATTACATAAAGGTCAACCACATAGTAATCAAATAGAATTTGTTGTAAATAATGTCGTGAACGATAATGGCTATACGACAACAATTGTATTTCGTTTGTTGGATCATCTTCAACTATCACATTGTTCTTTATTTGCATCAGTCCTTTGTAGTATTTGAAAGTGCGGTAGTTTAAGACCGTGGCAACAAGTGAATGAAACAACATCACAAGTCTTTGAAAGAGCCTTGAATATGTTAGAAGACTGGAAAGTTACCCATAAATTAAGAAGACTCGCAGGTACACCAACACCAAATATGCCACCATGCCAAGTAATATGAACAATGTTCGATGACGGATACCCGCCTCAGGCAAACAAAAATGTAATGTAGATCCTTCCTTCCCGTCTTCCCATATTAAGGTTGGTATTTTTGTGTATTTGAGATGTCGATGATGTGTGGGAGGGGGGGATATGTGCTTACTAAAATAGTATGGTTTGCATCATTGTGTTTGATGGAGGTTGGCGAAGCTTTAAGACTTGGTAAAACGCTGTCATGGGTAGATGAGTTGGAATTGGATACCACAAATTTTAGTTTGGATCCGAAGTTTGTCGTTTACACTGACAATAGTAATAATAGTAGTAGCAAATTAACAATGATTTTGGAAGTATTATTAGTTATTGTCGACAGTTGAACATGCATTTTACCCATTTTTAGATATAGTTTAACCAAAGACAAACAAATGAGTCGACTTACGAATTAGCACAAACATCTTCGATATAAGCTCATTCCCAATTATTTATTAACGTACAACTTTGTGTTAATGATTTATTATCCAACGAAATGATATTAACTTTCTCCCATGAATAAAAAAACCGTTTAAAAAATACTACCTCCGCCCCTAATTACATGACCTTTTTGAGAAATCTTTTTGTCCCTTTTTATAAGACCCTTTTGCTATTTTCAAGTACATTAATTAATTCTTTACTAACATACCCCTATTTATTTTATATCTTTTTCTTCAATCAACATTAAATATTACATTGAAAACATACACTATCTCTCTCTCTTAAAAGACAAATTTGTAAAAACAATAGTAATTGCAAACAAATTTATTATCATTTTTAAGTTTCTTAATTTCCGTTATTTTTTTAAAATGATCCTATAATTAAGGACGGAGGTAGTAGTAAAAACAAATAAACAATACATGAATGTTTTTCACTCAAAAAATAAATAAATAAATAAATGTTTTTTTTACAAGAAATAATAGCTAAATGATATATTACGTGCCAATGTTATGCCACCACCTATTATTATCCTTCACCACCTCGTTCTCATTACCAATCCAACTCATCTCACTCCACTCTCACTTTGCCCTTTTTCCCAAAACCCAAACCCTAGATTCCATCTTCATTATTCCAACTTCAATTTCTTTCACCCAAACTTCTAATTTACATCTCTATCCTGCAATCAAGGTAATTTACTCACTATCTTCGTTTTTCTATGCATTTATTGTACTCTACACTCACTTATTCACTATTTCTCGTGTTTCGGTCACTTTTTCTCGATAAATCCTTTACAGATCTATCCCCTATTCTCTTTTTAATGCTACTTCTACTTGTAGATATCACGTGGTGTAAAAATTTGATTTTTTTTTATTGGGTGTGTTTTTGGCAGTGGAAATTCCATGGCTGAGGTTGATCAGAACGTGGGTGAATTTGAAGAACAACAGCAAATTGTTGAGGCGGAACAAAATGAGTCTGAAAAGGTGGTTGAGGTGCCGATCGTTGAGCCTGAGAAGAAATGGCCTGGGTGGCCTGGTGAGAGTGTTTTCAGAATGTTGGTTCCTGCTCATCAGGTTGGTGGTATAATTGGTCGGAAAGGAGAGTTTATTAAGAAGATTGTCGAAGAGACACGGGCTCGTGTCAAGATTCTTGATGGGCCTCCCGGAACTTCAGAACGGGCTGTGAGTGTTTTCTCTATCCAGCTTATATCTGTTTTTCTGGCTAACTAGTTGGTTATTTAGTTAGTTGTATATGTATCTTGGTAACATTGTTCTGGAATGTTTTATTTTTTCAAACTCTTTTGTGCTTTTTTATTTCCATAATTTTTATAGGATTCATCTGGGTTTGAATATAGTTTTAAAATTTGTGGTTGAGTTTTAGAATAATATTCATGATATCTGTTTTTTATGGAGCTCTTCAGTGATTGTACTCTTTACTTGCAATGATGACATAGTTATATCTTTTATCCGTACTTTTACTAATCCTAGATAAGTACATTATCAATAAATAAACGAAAAATGTATGCACTGATGTGTGTCTGAGCGTTGCATTTTCTAAGACCAGGACTAATGTGAGAAATACTTACGTATGTAATTAGGTATTTACCTATATAATTTGGGTCCAAAATGCTTGTAAATATTCAGAGTAGGAATTACTGGGAGAGAGTGAAAGTACCTTTAATTCTTTTCGAGGAACTGGAATTTGTGTCTGAAACAATTCATAGCAATTATCCATTTAACCATGTCTCTCTGCTAAAGATGTTATGATGAAGAATAAATTGTGGCTGTCTTTCCTTAAGTAATCTTAATTTGCCATGTCCTATTCTCACGACAAGAAATTGTAAGAATAAAAAATATAGCTTGTTTATGGTCAAAACAAAGTGAAACCTTATTCATGTGATACAATGAACACAAAAACTAAGATGAAGAAGACGACACAAATTCGAAAAAAGAATTATGGAAAAAATCCACAAAATATGAATTTAATTCTAACAGAAAATGAATCTGTGCAGGTTCAATATTCCATTTTTAAAGGCAACGACTCAATCATCAATTAGATCCCCAATATTGGAGAACCAAAGTTCCAGATGCAGGATCAGCATTGAGCATTGCAAAGTGCTGAAAGTTTATTAACACGTAGTCATTTTATATCAAAGTACCACGAAGCTCTGCATTCCAGCGGGTAAATTCAAAACCTGGATGATTGATGTCTTGCCGCAGATTCCTAGCAATGAAAAGAAGTTTGTTACCAGCTCTAATACAATACCGAAAACAATAAATACCAAACCATAAGTATTTTGTCTGTCATATATGTTGTCAAGAAAAAAGGATCCGAAGATTAACCAAGGCTATAAATTAATTTTAATTTTAACACATGTAGTATGTCTATGTTAATATTTGTTATGTTATCACAATAGTTCTTCAGTAGGAAATATTGGTAAAATTATAGCTATAATTAACTAAATGCACTGTAGTGAACCAAGACCCAATCAATAAAAAAATTAGAAGTAACTTCCACGGTGACATACATTTTAAATCACACGTCATATCACTTTTCGTAATTATGTTCATGTATGACACACTTCCATGTTTCTAAAAGGTTTATCTAGGAAATCCCTTTCATGTTTTAATCGCCATTGGATATGAGTAGTAAAGAGTGTTTCTTGTGGTAGTTGGAATTTGGTGATATTAAATATATTGGCAAAGGGTTGGGACAAAATGTTGCTTGTTTTCTTCCATAACAAGAAACAGGTAGAGGGCTGGGGTAAGGTGCACAAGTATTGCATAGATTGGCAGTGGACATAGAAAGGAAAACTGGTAGGGGGCGGGTGGGCGTTCTGGTTAGAAAATGAGTTCAGGCACACAATCTTCAAAATTATTTTAGAATTCTTCATGTTTTTTTTGTTGTCGATAAAAGATGTTTATTAAAATTACTGTGCTTAAGTTATCTATCTGAAAACCAACATGCTGTTATATTTGGTACTTTACCACAATCAGTTTGACATTCTAATTTTCAAAATTTGCAATTGGACGAGGTTAGGTTAAATAGTAATGTAGATTATTTGGGTGCAAGAGCTATTCCTCTTAATAATGCGACCTTTAAGACTGTTACAAAATTGGTCTGTCTGACCAGTGATGATAATATAGGTATTAATTAATTGTGGAAGAATATTGGCTATTTAGCTGAATCTCTTAATTGTTGCATTTTTAATAATCAAAATTGCTTACATTGCATGCTATCTTGTTGATCCTGAGATTGTAGGTGGCATGTAAAGGGCTTGGTAATTGGTGCTCCGGTGGCTTTTTATTGTTTGTCACTATATTCTGTCTTCGTGTTGCATATTATCATTAGAGGAAATGTTAAGATCAAAGACAGGCTGATAGTGTTATCTGTTCTTTGTGATTAGGTAATGGTATCAGCTAAAGACGAGCCTGGTTCTTCTCTTCCACCTGCTGTGGATGGCTTATTGAAGGCTCATAAACGGTTAATTGATGGGTTAGATGCTCCTTCAGGTGTGGCTGGGAAGGTTTCTACAAAATTTCTAGTGCCAGCCTCACAAGCAGGAAGTTTAATTGGGAAACAAGGAGGCACCGTAAAATCTATCCAAGAAGCATCAAATTGTATAGTGAGAGTTCTGGGAGCAGGTACCTACTCATATTTGATTTAAAAACTTTCAATCTGGTTGCTGGTTGTCAATTTCATCATTACTTAGCATTCTGTTATCCTGAGAAGTTCATTGTAGCTTGTATTACAAATTTTTCTTACCCTGATTTTTTATCAGAGATAAGGTTGGGATTCATCCACTGGGTACTAGAGCTGTAATAGAGCAATAGTGTAAATATGCTTTTAAGTCTATTGACTGGGATGGTTCCAAGTTCCTCTTCCTATTCATCAAACGTGTTTTGTTCTTGTCACTGTTTGGTTTATTACCATTTTTACTATTATTGATACTCCTTTCTCTTGAATTGTCGCTTTTGTAGAATAATTTTTTTCCTAGAGGTTAATGAGTTGGATCCAAATATGGTTTCGGATAGACCATTATGGAGTAATTTGTTCCATGTAGCCGACCCCACTTAGTGGGATAAGGCTTGGTTGTTGTTGTTTTCAAAGCTCAATGAAACATTAACAATTTTTGTCCACAATACTCCTAACTATTTATTGCATAGAGAGAAATAAGTGGAATGAGATGATAAATAATCAAGAATATTATAGGAATAAGACACGATTTCATAAAAAATAATAAAATTTATTGATTGTATTAATACGTGTAACTACCCTTAAAACAACAAGTTAAAAGAAACGGAGGGAGTATCATGGGATAGCACTTGTGTACCATAATGGTATATACCATTGCTCAATTAGAATGTGCCATGTGGCACACCCTTTAAAAAAATATATCAAATAAAGCATTTATAAAGTAACATTGGTAGGTGGCACACTCTAATTGGCCAATGGTATATACCATTGGTACTTTAATGGTACACAAGTGGAATCCGTAATTCTCATCTAAGATTTTTAGTGATAGATAAAAACTTTTTTTGGTATGCATAAGATATATAAACTTTTTAACCTACTTCCAGCCCTGCTAGCTAGATTTCATCGTCATTAATCTTAAAGTGGGTTGCTTTAATTAAATATGGCAAGGTCAACTTTTTTTGACACGGTCATTTTCTAAATGAAATATGTATGTAACATATGGACAATAGCATTGGTCCCACGCATTGGTATCAAATAAATCATCTATATGACGAACCCCTAGTTTGTATGGAAACCAACCACTCAAATATCTAATTACCTAATCAAAATAGTACATATGATGATTGTAAACTTTTTCGTATATATTGTTTTTGCTTTTGGAGTTTAGACTTCATAGCTCGATCGCACTCGCACTTGTACGATTTCAAATTTAGTTGCTTTGGTATAAATTAATTATTGCTTTTTTTTTTCTTTATAAAAAACGTCATTCATTTAAATTGATAGACTAAATCGATCAAATAAAAATTTAAAATTGTTATAACTTAAAATGTTGAATCTGCGAATAAATTTACAACCTAGGTTAATAGCAACAAATGCTCACAAGTATGACAAAAACTACATATATGACATAATTAAGGTGTTAGAAATACACATGCTTATGGATTTATAGTGTTAAAAGGCACTAAACCCATTTATTGAATATATGCATGAGACTGGATCAAAGTTCATATGTCAATGACAATATGAACTAAACAAGAATCGCAACGAAACAGGAAAAACAAAATGTCGCACCAAAATGAAGAACAAAACAACATTGGATAAAAACGACAAAATCACGAAAGAAAAACTAAATATTTGTGTAAATCACTTATTTAAATAAAAGAAATTTTTTTTTAAAGGTTATTTCATATCAAAGTTAACTCTAAATCACCTCTCATCTCCGTGTTTCCGATGGAAGAAGAAGAAGAAAACAAGAGAAGAGGAAAAGAAAATGGAGGAGGCGGCTAGCTAATTTTGGGTATGGCTTTGGTTTGGGTGGTGGATGCTTTTCGTGTTTGGTTTTCAACAGAAGTAATTTTAAAAGTAACAAGAAAATGCATGCATGACGCATATGTTGCTCCTAGGTCTCAACCATCTAATTTGACCTACGTATAAAGCTCGACAAAGTGGTCATAATTTAGGACTTGTGAGTGGTTTTGGATATTTTACACTAAAAATGTATTGCCAAAATTCAAAAAAGTCCAATTAAGCACTAATTAAGAACGGCTGCTTAAATTCAAATAACCTCATGACCAATTCTTGTGCATTTCTTCTATTGGAAATTCTTTTCGCTATTATTGGTAACATGCTTTATGAATATATGGCTCAAAATGGTAGAGTATTTAATATCTAGTTGAACATGAACAGCTATATAATTCAAAGTTATAGTTTTAAAAATCTTTTGATTATACTTTTGCAAATGTGGTCCCTATATAATTTTGAACTTTAGCATGATCTACCTTTATGATATCACAAAGCAGCATGTACGTTTTGAAAAATTTAGCTGAATATAGGTATGCATTTGAAGGTATTGCCTTCTACGGGCTAAGTTTGTTTTTATGTTATTTCTATCAGGAGACGTAAATACATATTTATTTATAAGCAAAATGAATTATACATAGTAATACATATCAGTACAATTGAGTTACTGCAATAATATATGTCAAGTGGTTGTTTAACCTTAAATTTAATCAAAATTTCACTCAATGTATTGAGAGAATGATAGAGCTATTAGAATCCTTTTACCATTGTCACAAAATTAAATTAAGCAACACAATTAATATCAAACCAGCCAAATTATGAAAAAAAAATTAAGGTACATGGATATGTATGTCATAACTTTTTCCAATCTGCTTTGTGGGCCTTTCTTTGTAGCTTCTCAAACTGCTTCTTTTTTGTACAACTTGATGATATATTTTAAATAGTGGAAAGGTAGGTTGAAGTCTAGATCGACAATTGCTTTGGCTATGGTTTTAGTTGCCTTGTTCATCCAATATTCTCTCACTAAAGTAAACTAATTTATTTATAGGAAATACATGCATGATGCATGCATTTGTATTCTGTAGTGATATAAGTTATGTGCCTCTGTTCCAATAGAAACCAAAAGAGATGCACTTAGTTGCACGGACGAGATTTGATTGATTTTGCTTTTCATTTTTTTGGTGGGAAATTAACACGAGCTTAAGATCATTGTGCAATCTAGGCTGTAAAGATTAATCAATCGTTATAATTTAAAAGAACATGTGTATATAAGTTGGATATTTTTGTGGCTTATGTACCGTTATATAATTATTTCTCCCTCTGTTTCAGATTAACTGAGTCATTTGTTTATTTCACATATATTAAGAAAAATGTATAAACAAAGGAGAGAGAAAAATGATTTTAACTGTTCTTGTTAAGTATTGATCCATTCTCTACTATCATAAATGCAAAGTGGAATATATTAAAT
>Ga0209282_1002897_pt1 | contig 10086 bp, 5 predicted proteins | sample Mtrugardesep15_FD_187529 | JGI IMG/M metagenome (GOLD analysis project Ga0209282, IMG submission 187529) | Root nodule microbial communities of legume samples collected from California, USA - M. trunc garden sep15 (SPAdes) (version 2) | ecosystem: Host-associated > Plants > Roots > Nodule...
TGATAGATCACATTTATGAAACATATTATCCATATCAAGCCACTCATTGACAGTAAACTCATCTAGACATTCTTCAAAACAAGCAGAATCTCCATAAATTTCAACCCTCAACTCCATCCTGTTTTCATACTTATTTAGTGCAAATAACCTAGTTAGTTTCACTCAAACAAAATTAAAAGATTAAGACAAATGTAAAAGGCGTAAATTGATAAACTAAACTTTATATATATCTTGTAAGCAAATTGCTCAATAATTCATGATGACATTAATTAGGGAAATTACATGACAACATCAAGGGTATTCATCCCATTAAAAATCATAAAAAGATATAAACCAGGACGAGACACTAATTGGTTTCATCTTCAAAATCATTACTTGGAAGCTCATTCAAATCAAAATTCTTCACACAATCATCACTTGGAAGCTCGTTCAAATCAAAATTCTTCGCAACATCATCACTTGGAAGCTCGTCCAAATCAAAATTCTTCACAACACCATCACTTGGAAGCTCGTTCAAATCAAAATTCTTCACAAGTTTTGACCCTAATTCAGTTTCACCTTCATTAATCTTCTTCTTCTTGTCTTCAATATCATGATTAGAGGGATCCTTTTCATCAATATCACTTGTAACATGACCACCACTTGTCAGCATCACACCTTGTTCCTTCTTCTTCTTCGTCTTCTCATCATCTTCCATCATATTGCAAGCAAGCTTTTGCCTTTTAGAGCCGCGGTGATTCACATCCTCATAACCCCTCCAAGATAGACTCAACAGAATTTCTGCAGCAGCAATAACATCATCATCATCTTCATCATCAATATTCATATATCTTCTTCTCCTGCACAGCTGCTGTTTCTCGGAAGACGGTGCTGCAACTGTTGGACCGTTTTGACGACCATGACATCTCATATGTCCATTCAATGCTTTGTTAGAAGTAAAAACCTTGTTGCAAACATCACATGAGTGTTTCTTCTGTTTTACCACATCATTATGATTACGAGGAACAGAATATGAAAACTTCCATATGATCTTCTTCTGAGTATTCTGTTTTCCAACATCATTAGCTGTTGAGGACTCAACAAAAGAGAAAGAAGGGTATCTGGTTTTTTGGAGAGACTGGTTATTGGTTTTTGGTTTTTGATCGAAAGAATGATCATGAGAAGGAGATGAAGAAGAATACATATTCTTCTTCACGATGATCGATTGATGGAAGCAACAAAAGAAATAAGTTTTGAATTGGAAAGCGTGGAATTAAAGTCCCCAATAGGGTTTATATATCCATTTACAAATATTAGGGTTTTATTTAAGCGGTTCCCTAGTTTTTCTCTTTAAATGGTTTTTTCTTCTTTAAAAGATTAAAATGGTTCCTTATTCTTATTATGTAATCTCCGTCATTAGATTTAAACTAATCAACGGTGTATAACAGTGATCCGTGCATAGTTGTGTAAATAACTTGTGACCATTGATAGAAATATTTTGACGGTTAGATTGTGTTTGCATGCATGGATCCCTTGTTTCCTGTATTGTGATGCTTTTACCGCATGCAGCGTTTTTTTTTTTTTTTTAAGCCTTAAGCAAAACTATTGTTATTTTACAGTTCCTTTAGATTTTTTTTTAAGGAAGTTATATTGAATGTAGATTACAATTTATATAAACTAATCTCTTTCTTATATTCTAGTATTTTTTTATATCAAAAACTAAAATAAACTATTTTACTTAATTTTTTATAAGAAGAAATTTACAATTAATAATTAAGTTTGTCATAAAATTTATGAGATTTGACTCTTTGATTGATAAAAGTAATTATTTTCACTAAAATATGTTTCCATTTTAATGAAGTTAATAGAAAATGGTCACCATTTCATTAAAAAAAATCAGCTAGAACATGATGTAAAATTATTAAAAATGGAAATGTCAGACTAAGAGTTGTATGGACCATGATCCGAAATCCGAATGTTCAAATTTTGATGCACTCACGCATTAGATAGATTTGTGGTCTTTGAAGCGAGATGATCGGACAATCAAGATCTTAAGCTGAATATTTTTTATTTTTTTGAAAATTAAAATAAAGTTTTATTTCATCCTTAGTAAAAACATATTTGAAATAATATTTTTTGTTCCCTAAAAAAAGTTAAAATTATTTGTTGTTTTAAATAGTTAATATTATGTTAAGGATTTATAGTAATATCATCCTTAGTTAAATGTCCTTTGAAAGAAAAATGTGATTATCTTCTTTTAAAGGTTTTAAATAGATAAAGTCAAAAAAAAAAGTTTTAAGTGTGCAAATACATTTATGAAAAAAAAAACAAAAGTTTGTTCAAAATATTCAGATATGGACAAGAATAAACCTAATTTTCTTTAAAAATGTAGAAATTAAGGGTGTGTTTGTTATACGGTTGCAAAAATCATTTTCGGGATTAGCTTTCTTTGAAATCTTTGTTACCGATCGAGAATGTAATTTTCATAGATTGTTGGGTAAATTCTTGATATTTTTAGGAACCCTTTTTAAATAATTATTCCATTTAAAATATAAAATAGAAATAGAAAAATTAATAGTGACAAGTGGATAGTTTTTTCGTGAATAAAAAGGGGTAAGCCTTGAAAGAAAGAAAAAACTAACTTCTGCTGCAAAAATCAGCCAACCTCTTATATAATCAAAAATAAGACTAGACAATTTTTTTATTTTTTTTGCAGGGAAAGACTAGACAAAGGTTAGTTAAAACACTTTGCAAAAATAATATGCTATATATAACTCATCTCGTGAGGAATATCGCACCTTATATTTAACAAATGGTTAAGAATGTTGAAGTTGATTTTTGAAGTTATTTGTATAGCTTGTTATTTATTCCACATTGTATAGGTTTCCAGGGTGTTGAGCATATAAATATGCTTGAATACTCTCACGTGTTGAACTAACTTTTGGTATGAGATCAAAATCTATTTAACAAAGAATACCTTTAAGCTTGAGTCACCAACTCAAGACACAAATGACTCTGATTACAACCATCTTCCAACAACCACACTATTTTGGATACATTTGATTCAACAACAATAATAATAGACCACAATATTTTATAACCAACGATGAATGTGTCTTCGTGGTCAGAAAATATTTTATAAAATTGTATCTTCATTTATTCATTTTTCATGCATAAGATATACAAATATTTTATGTACTCACTCTCTTTCATGCTCTATGTATGCTTGTCCAATACTCGTTTGGTTTATAAAGTGTGAGTAAGAGTTTCACATTGAATATATATTGACAAATGGATGCTAAACAATATATAAGTGAAAGGACCTATATATTTAATGCTTTAGAATTTTGGATGAAGATATGGTGTCCAATTCTACTTGTGTGGTTGCCCTTAAGTTAATATGATAATATACCTCATGATCCCACAATGATACCAGGACTGATAGTTTGGATAAAGGTGATGAACTCCTTGTACCAAGAGTCTTTCCTCACAATGGTGATATGAAGTGTCGCGTTGATGTTAAGTACCACAACGATGCAACTCTATATGTGGATGGAAAAAATCCTGCGCTTAAGGAAGAGTATTCTTAAATGAATAGAAGTACTTACATTTGCGAAGGTGATTTGATAACAATTTGACAAGTGTACCAAATTATGGCTTCGTTCAGTAAAAAATAGTGGATAGGTGATAAACTAGTATACAGCGGATTACTTATAAGCTAGCTTTATACTTGATAGCGTATAAAAGTAGTTGATTGAATTTATAGTGTTTGGTAAAAGTAACTGGTTGAAGCATCTTATAAATATGACATGTCATAAAATTAGTGAAGGTGAACCAAACACAAATTGATGAAAGTTGATGGGTCACTACTCACTAATATATATTATGAGAAAAAAAAGGTGTAATTTACTTAGGAATGTTTAACGAAACACAAATCGATGAAAGTTGATTGGGTCTCTAATATGTTTGTTTGTCAAAATAAGGCATATATGTAAAAGCATCACGGTCACAAGTTATTTTACACAACTATGCATGGAATAGTAACATGCCGTCGATTACTTTAAATCCAAGGAAGGAAATCAAAACTGAAAACTCATTTGCCTCTTCTACTTCCCGCTCTGAATATCTCATTTTGGGTTTTACTTGTTTCTATTCTTTTGTATGTTATTCCAAGATTGAAATCTAATGAAGTAATCTTTTCTGGTTAACTATGATTGTGATTCTAATTTATGTTTTTATTTTTTGTCATTTTTATTAGTATATCTGAATTATTAATTTGATTTTTTATTTCATTACGAAAAACCACTGGTAATAATTATAGACATATTCTTTAAAAAAAATGATAGCCATATCAATTACCTCTTAAACAGTCTATAGTCAAATTAAGGGAGAGCAAATCAAGCACATTTGAATTTAGTATAACCAAACTTAACATCAGAAAGAAAATGCTCTAGTCATGAATGGCCCTAACGCTCTGCTAGGGAAAAAACACACAAGCCATGAAAAATCCAAAGACGACGACGATTTGAAAGAATGCGACCAAATAAGATGCAGACTATGGAAGGCGTACGAGGAAAATCTTATAGTGACACGATGCTAGGACGAACTGGCACCAAAAAAGATGCTCCAGAAACTTTAAGGATGAGGAGGAATATGAGGAAGGCATGAAACAATTCATAGGTGAATATGAATGTCCTGCTTTCTTGTTTTCCAAATTTGAAAAAAAAATAATGTAGCAGGCAGGAAATAAAAAAGAAAACAAAGTGCAATTAAATTATATATAATAACTATAATAATGTAGCAAGATATTTGGTTGGCATGAATCATCTTTATCCAAGGCTTGTTAACGTTCTGTTGAACATCCTAAACCATTTTTCTCAGTATAAAGAATAGAGGTTATGCATCAAATTAAAGTTATAATTATTTGGTATATGAGGCCAAAATAGAGGCTATGCAGCAAATTAAAGAAGGCACGCTAGTTTTTGAAATGAATCAACTAAAATCTAAAGTTTTAATTATTCACACCTGTTCAATCAGCAAAATACATCATCAAGTGTAAGTGTTGGATTCTATTTTTATGCACAAAAGTAGATTCCACCATTGAAAGTTCCATACAATAAACAGTGATACTAATTATAAGATTAAATCCTTTACATTAAACACAATTAAATAAAATACCAATCATTATTACGTAACTAAATATGATAGATCACATTTATGAAACATATTATCCATATCAAGCCACTCATTGACAGTAAACTCATCTAGACATTCTTCAAAACAAGCAGAATCTCCATAAATTTCAACCCTCAACTCCATCCTATTTTCATACTTATTTAGTGCAAATAATTAACCTAGTTAGTTTCACTCAAACAAAATTAAAAGATTAAGATAAATGTAAAAGGCGTAAATTGATAAACTAAACTTTATATATATATCTTGTAAGCAAATTGCTCAATGATTCATGATGATACATTAAATGACAACGTCAAGGGTGTCCATCCCATACAAAAGATCATAATATCATTCAAAATCATAGAAAAGATATAAACCTAGACGAGACACTAATTGGTTTCATCTTCAAAATCATCGCTTGGTAGCTCGTTCAAATCAAAATTCTTCACAACTTTTGACCCTAGTTCAGTTTCACCTTCATTATCATCACTTGGAAGCCCGTTCAAATCAACATTCTTCACAACTTTTAACCCTAGTTCAGTTTCACCTTCATTATCATCACTTGGAAGCTCGTTCAAATCAACATTCTTCACAACTTTTGATCCTAATTCAGTTTCACCTTCATTAATCTTCTTCTTCTCTTTAATATCATGACCACCACTTATTAGTTGCACACCTTGTTCCTTTTTCTTCTTCTTCGTCTTCTCATTATCATCCATCATATTGCAAGAAAGCTTTTGCCTTTTAGCACCACGGTGATTCACATCCTCATAACCCACGCGAGATAGATGCAATAGAATTTCTGCAACTGTTTCAATAACATCATCATCGTCGTCGTCGTCAATATTCATATATCTTCTTCTCCTGCACGGCTGCTGTTTCTCGAAAGACGGTGCTGCAACTGTTGGACCGTTTTGACCGTGACATCTCATATGTCCATTCAATGCTTTGTTAGAAGTAAAAACCTTGTTGCAAACATCACATGAGTGTTTCTTCTGTTTTACCACATCATTATGATTATGAGCAACAGAATAAGAAAAACGCCATATGATCTTCTTCTCAGGGTTCTCTTTTCCAGCATCATTAGTTGTTGAGGACTCAACGAAAGAGAAAGAAGGGTATCTGGTTTTTTGAAGAGACTGATTATTGGTTTTTGGTTTTTTATGGAAAGAATGATCATGAGAAGGAGATGAAGAAGAATACATATTCTTCTTCCTATTGATGGAAGCAACAAAAGAAATAGGTTTTGAATTGGAAAGCGTGGAATTAAAGCCCCAGAATAGGGTTTATATATCCATAGGGTGTAATTAATGCTAGGGTTTTTATTTTTCCTTGTTTTTCTCTTTATTTAAATGGTTCGTTATTCTTATCTTATTCTTATAACATGTAATCTCCATCATTAGATTTAAAGTAATCAATGGTGTATAATGCTGATCCGTGCATAGTTGTGTAAATATATTCTGACCGTCGATAAAAATATTTTGACGGTTAGATTGTGTCTGCATGCATGGATCCCTTAGTGTTTTGTTTTTTTAAGCGTTAAGCAAAACTATTATTTTTTTACGGTTCCCTTGTTTTTTCTAGAAGAACTTTTTTGGCGGGTTAAGCAATTTTTTTAAGGAAGTTATATAGAAAGAGGAGTACAATTTATATAAACTAGACTATTGACTCGTGTTACGGGTCATACCACGTAGTAGTTAGTCGAATCAATTACAAATAATGTAAACATATACAGTTAATAGAAGTTTTATAACAATTTTAAAATATGTTTCCTTCTAAGACAACAATATCTGCCAAAATAAAATGGTAGCATAGATAACAAAAATGTTTGAACATTAACCTTCAAGATACATTACGAAAGACTTCGTGATAAACAACATTTGAGGTCGTATCAGTGTTCTCTCCATCTAGGGGTGTAACGGTTCGGTTAGGATTGGTTTTCAGTCAAAAATGTCTGAACCGATGAAGATTGGTTCGGTTTTCACTGTTTTTCAAAAAAGAAACCGAACCAAACTAATAGGTTTGGTTTGGTTCGGATTGGTTCAGTTGATCAATTTGTTTAATAATACAATTAAAAAAAATCATATTCTCACAAAAATATTTCATAGAACTTTGTATAATTGTATTTCATATTTTGTTTTTTAATGTTTTCTATTTTTCAAACAACATTTCATAACTAACCTTACTCAATATTTCATACATATGATCCAAAATTCATTCACCCATCATTCTTCAAAAACAACTTCATCAAACTTAAATATTTCAATCATCCATACATGCATCATTCATCAACAAACACAAAAATTCCAAAAACCACATCGGAAAATTAAAACATAGTCAAAACAACAAATCAATGGCATAAACATGATAAAAATAACCAAGAGATAAACGATTGCAGCGGTGGTCGGTGGTGATGAACAATTGGTTTGGTGTGGTTGATGGCTAGGGTTTATTTTTTAGTAGAAATGAAAGAGTCTGACTGATGAGATGAGATGAAGATAATGATGAGAGAAAGTGAATGTATTAAAAAGTATTTTATGTTGGACTTTAATTTTGGGATTAACCATAAGTTTGTGTGAGGTAGGATAATATTAGTAAAATAAGGAGTGGGGTTATCATTGGATTGGTTCATCGGTTTCACGGATCTCGAAATGAAAAACCATGAACCAAACCAAACTAGATCAGTTTTGATTGGTTCAGATCGGTTTCAAACCGAACCTAACAAGGTCGGATATTTTTTCGGTTTGGACTTTCGGTTTCGTTGGTTTAGTCTGAACCGCTTACACCCCTATCTCCATCTCCATCAACGATTAATATTTTCAAACCTTGTTTTGAAGTGACTCTGGAAATTGCAATGTACAGCTGACCATGCTTGAAAACAGGACTCTTCCGGAGAATTCAAACACGTTCCGAGGCACATTGATGGCTTTCACCTTAGTAAATCTAGCATTTCCCATCATGTTAAGTTTGTACTTGTGTGGCAAGAGTTTGTAATTCCCCTCGTTAAATCCTACCATGACATTCTCTAGCTTATATGTTCCTCTTTCTTCAACCATTCCTTGAATCGTTGGCACCAGGTATTTACAAACAGTGGCATGGATCCGCCCTCGCTAAACAAAAAGAACATGTCATTAACATAAACCATAATAAATGTAATCGTAGTGGCAACTTGAATTAGTGTTCGTGGTTATACACGAAGTTTAGATAATATACCTTCTCATCAACCAATATCATGTTCATAAAGATGATATCGTCTGGATTTTCCTTATCATGGACTAGCCATATATGAGCCACACGTACAATCAACTTCAAATCCTTCTTCCCACCTGTCACGGCTGAAATGGGGTGAAAATGTTTGTCATCTTAGCTGGTGAAAGAAACAGTTATTTTTTATAAAAGAACAGAATAATGGTATACTCACATGTCTCTAGTATTTATATAGATAATTGGTAAGTTGAATTTGAAAGTTTTAAATGTGAATGGCCATAGTCTTCTATTGATAATAACTACTATTCATTGCAGCCATAAAAGCAATTAAAGCATAATGCTTTGTAGCACACGTATGTTTACTACTTTACTAAGAGTTGACTATTTTGGCATGGACTAAGGTTTAATACTTCACCACTTAATCATGACCTCTAATTTCAATTAGCAATAATGTGCAATAAGTTTTCTTTATTCACATTGAAATATCATCAAGTTTCATAAATATTTGACTTGCTACTTGGAGGACAGTCAATTTCAAATTCGATTAGCATTTACTACGTGGTAGTTGTTCTTTATTCTTTATGAAATATCATTAAGTTCCATAAATATAATTACTTTTTTCTTTTATTCGAATTTCATTACTAACCTCTTCTATTTCGTATGCACAATAAGTTTTTTTTATTCACAATACAACATCATTAATTTTCATAAATATTTTGAATAATTAACGTGTCTCTGCTAAATACTCATATCTTGCACAATTAATGTGTCTCCTTAAAAAGACATCATTGCACGTAAAAGTAATGATAAAAATAATATTCACTACTTGCTAACAGAATTGCACATTGCACATAGCCTTGCACTGCTTGATTTAAAATTACACCATAAAGACAAATGAAGAGAATAAAAAAAACTTGTCCAAATCTGTTAACAAACTTGTCCAAATCAGTTATAAGATTTAGATCCAATGGAGCTGAAAAAGATCAAAGATGTCAAGAAATTAGTGCAACTCCATAAATATATATAAAACAAAACATAAAAGATCAAGAAAGAAGATGAAACATGGTTAGATTTTGATGTGTTATTTATATCCTTCAAGCAATGCAAGGCTAAGAGAGTTTGTGCATCACTTTCCATTGTTAAGTCTAAATTGTTTTGACGAAAAAATGATGGTAGGAGAGGATAATGGGAATGCGATAACTAATATACATGGAAGGTAATGAAATCTACGACTGAGATGTAATGGGTGGTTGACTAAGTTGATTAACATTAACTACATATTAGTGATTGAAAATGATGATGATTAAAATCGTATTGAATTGCCATTATGTCGTATTAGTGAGACAGAGAAAATGAAGAGTTTGAAAATTGCTCTTGATTCAACGACTGTGATTAAGTGTGTGTTTGTAAGATTAAATTAGCAATAATTATATGTTTAGGAGAAAAAATTGCAAGGGATTAGGGCAACATGCTAGTTTATCAAGTCTGCAATTTTTTTTTAACAAAAACTATACAATACTAGAAACTGGACCCGCACCCGCACGGGTTTATTGCTAAAGACATGACATACGAATAATAAAATGCAATATATAATTGGTAACGGTGAAAAAATAACAGATGATAATCGAGAGTAGACAAAATAAAACGCTCCATAAAATGTATAAAATCTGAAAAATATTATAAAAGAAAATTCGGTAATCCTATCAATAATTCGGTAAGAGAATA
>Ga0209282_1002898_pt1 | contig 10085 bp, 13 predicted proteins | sample Mtrugardesep15_FD_187529 | JGI IMG/M metagenome (GOLD analysis project Ga0209282, IMG submission 187529) | Root nodule microbial communities of legume samples collected from California, USA - M. trunc garden sep15 (SPAdes) (version 2) | ecosystem: Host-associated > Plants > Roots > Nodule...
TTATTTTTTAGATATTGTGTGAAATTGAGTGTTTGTCGTTTAATTTTATCTCTACATGATACTTATTTTCATTGCTTTTTCATCTGAGTTATAATTCAATCTGTTCTGAATTTTTTGACATTAAGATTTAAATCCTTTGAATTGGTCCATCAAGTACTGATTATTATTATTAAGTTTTACTCGATGTTGTGATGTTGTATTAATATGAAGACACAATTCTTTTAGGGTGTGTTTGGATTGAGGGTTTGGGAGGGGAGGACTCATTTTTATTTTTTATATTACGAACAATGTAAAATATTTTTTTAAAATAAATTAAGTGTTTTTGAAGTATTATATGATTATTTATTATGTTGTTAATTCAATTTTCTAAAAATCATTTTACATTGTTCGTAATTTAAAAAATAAAAATGAACCTTCCCCTCCCCTCTCAAACCCTCAATCCAAACACATTCTTAACTTACACAAGCTCTTGATTCAGTGTTAATATGCGCATAAGTTGGTTATGTTTATCTTGCTTATGTTGCCTTATTTGGGAAATTCATACCATTTCATAAAACCATGTGATGGACACAATTATTTCTGCTCTCCTATCTTATGAAATTTCTAGCTCTTGATTGAGTGTTAATATGCACTTAAGTTGGTAATGTTTATCTTGCTAGGGAAAATTCATCTCATTTCATTCTCTATAATGCTTTATGCTTATTTTCTATTTTGTTTGTGGCTGTTGTCTTTTTTTGTTTTAACTTTCAGTTGTATTAAAATAATCTCACCCTTTCATTTCTTATTTGGTCAAAATAGATGAAGAAATATGGTGTCTGTGCTGGGTTGTGTTATAAGATAGTCTGATGATTTTCGGAAAAATAATCCCTCTGAAGCTGGCTTATTTGCAGCTAAGCTGGACGGACTGTATGAAGAATATCTTTTAAAACAGAGTATACCGATGGAAGGAGCTGATGGAGAAGAGGTAGACACACTGCTGGAAGGCTTTGTAGGTGTTGACGGAGAAGAGTTAGACACACTGTTGGAAGGCTCTGTTGGTGAAGAGCAAAATTTACCGATGGAAATAGTAGACGGAGAAGAGCAGAATTTACCGATGGAAGGAGTTGACGGAGAAGAGCATAATATACCAATGGAAGGAGGTGATGCAGAAGCTATTATAGACGAAGATGATCCTCTTTTGGATGGCGCAGCTAAAAGGTTTTGGCAGGGTTTAGTCAAGTACTTCGGTTTTGAAAAGAAGAATGTTTCTTTACTTCTGCATAGAAATAACCCAGAAAACGGAACAGGCACTAATATTTTGCGCAATTTGGATGATATGATAGCCGAAGTTGTGCCAAGTGATAAGGCATTGTTTTACTATTGTGGACACGGGGGCTTTACCCCCACACTCCAATATTATTAAGAATTATTACTTGGCCTGCTCAATTAACACCCTCATAAATGGTGAAGATCTTATGTCTCGTATGCAAACTGCTGCTTCTCGTTCTATTTATTTAACCATCATCTTGGATTGTTGTAGTAGTTCCGGATTGTTTCAAGTTGCGGATGAACAAATTAAGCCAAAAACTTAGGGATACCGCAAAATATAGAACTGATCAAACGAACAACTAGGTGATTGAGGAATGCATGCATAGGCGAGCAAGAACTCGATGGTAAATTGCAGGGGAAACCTCCAAGAGCCTCAACTTTTTTGTTTCTCAGATCAAACCATTTCAAACTTTTCTTACTAGGTAACAGCACATACTTTGTCAGTTTCTAAGTTTTCAATTCAAAACTAATAATTGAATTCTAAAACCACAAGCTTTGAATTGAAAATTAGTATGTGTTGTTACCTAGCAAGAAAACTTTGAAATGGCTTGATCCGAGGAACAATAAAGTTGAGGCTCTTGGAGGTTTTCCTGCAATTTACCATCGAGTTCTTGCTCGTCTATGCATGCCTTCCTTAATCTCCTAGTTGTTCGTTTGATTAGTTATATATTTTGCGATATGTCTCCATTTGCTTTCTTGACAGCTTTTTTGGTAGCTTTCAAAAAATGTTCAACGAAGTCAGAACTTGCAAAGCTGATCTCCTCATCGCCTCTCTTTCTATGGTAGAGTGTTGTAACATTATTTTGTTCCTTTCGACACGACCCTATCATGATTACAGAAGGAGTGGTCTTGCTAAGCTCATATCCCTGAGTTTTTGGCTTAATTTGTTCATCTGCAAGTCCTTCAAACAATCCGGAACTATTACAGCAATCCAAGATGATGGTTAAACCAACCGAACGAGAAGCAGCAGTTTGCATACGAGACAGAAGATCTTCACCATTTATGAGGGTGTTCATTGAGCAGGCCAAGTAATAATTCTTAATAATATTGGAGTGTGGGGGTAAAGCCCATGTGTCAACGATAGTAAAACAATACCTTATCACTTGCCACAGCTTTGGCTATCATATCATCCAAATTGCGCAAAATATTAGTGTCTGTTCCGTTTTCTGAGTTATTTCTATGCAGAAGTTAAGAAACATTCTTCTTTTCAAAACCGTAGTCCTTGACTAAACTCTGCCGAAACCTTTTAGCTGCGCCTTCGGCGCCATCCAAAAGAGGATCATCTTCGTCTATAACAGCTTCTGCATCACCTCCTTCCATTGGTATATTCTGCTCTTCTCCGTCAACTCCTTCCAACGGTAAATTCTGCTCTTCTCCGTCTACTCCTTCCATCGGTAAATTCTGCTCTTCACCAACAGAGCCTTGCCTTCCAATAGTGTGTTTAACTCTTCTCCGTCAACACCTTCCATCAGAGTATTATGCTCTTCTCCAACAGAGCCTTCCAACAGTGTGTCTACCTCTTCTCCATCAACTCCTTCCATCGGTATACTCTGTTTTAAAAGATATTCTTCATACAGCCCGTCTAGCTCAGCTGCAAATAAGTCAGCTTCAGAGGGATTATTTTTTCGAAAATCATCAGACTCTATCTTATAACACAACCCAGCACAGACACCATAATTCTCCATCTGTTTTGACCAAAGAAGAAACGAAAGGGTGAGATTATTTTAATACAGCTGAAAGTTTAAAAAAAGACAACAGGCAAACAACCACAAACAAAATAGAAAACAAGCATAGAGCATAATAGAGAATGAAATGGGATGAATTTTCCCTAGTCTGGCAACAATAGCAAGATAAACATTACCAACTTAAGTGCAACACTCGATCAAGAGCTAGAAATTTCATAAGATAGGAGAGCAAAAATAATTGTCTGTCACATGGTTTTATGAAATGGGATGAATTTCCCAAGTAAGGCAACATAAGCAAGATAAACATAACCAACTTATGCGCATATTAACACCGAATCAAGAGCTTGTGTAAGCTAAATGAATTGTGTCTTCAGTTTTAAAGTCAGAATCTAAATCATAACAGATGGATGAAGTGCATATGTTAACTCAGACTAATTTCACAGCAAAGAACATATTAATACAAAATAGAAGACAACATAGAAAAAATAGAGAATGAAATGGGCTCTGAATTTTCAAAATGTGGCACCAGTACCAAGATAAACATAACCAACTTATGTGCATATTAACACTCAATCAAGAGCTTGCAACAAAAAAGCAGAAAGAATTGTGTCTTCACATGGTTTTAAAGTCAAAATCTGAATCATAACAGATGGATGAAGTTCAAGCCAACCCAAGCTAATTTCTCTGCAAATTTATAACATATTAATACAAAATCACATCATTGAGTAAAACTTACTTTCGGCTTTTCGCTTCTCGCCAAGAGGCTCTTCCTTTGTGCCCTTCATTTGTGCTTTTCAGCCAATTCTGTTTAAAGTTTTGATACAATAATAAACAAAGCGGTGAGATTATTTTTATACGGCTAAAAGTTAAAAAAAGAAAAAGATGAGCACAACAGCCAAACAGCCAAAAACAAAATAGAAAACAGCATAAAAAATAATAATAAAATTGGAATGTTGAAACTTAACCCAAACTATTGAATTATAACCCAAAAGCAATGAAAATAAGTATCATGTAGATATTAAAATTAAACAACACTCAATTTCACACAATATCTAAAAAATAAAGGCTAAAGTGCACTTTTCCCCCCTTAAGTTTGAAAAACTTGTAATTTTTCTGGCCCTCTAAGATTTAGCCTCTTTGTATTTTTGATCCTTTTAGCCAATTTTGACTAAGTCAATGCCTATGTAGCATGTCACATGTGTAATTACTAATTTTTAAAGAAATTAAAATGCCATGCGTGTATATATGAATTAAAAAAATGAAAAAAAGGAAAGAAAATTGAAAAATCTAAAAAAAAAAAATATTATTTCTCTTCTCTTTCTCTCCTCGCGCATCCATTCTTTCTCTCTTTTTCTTCTCTCCTCTATCCATTAAAAATTCTCCTTTTCTTTTTCTTCTCTCTTCTTCATACATACCCAGACCCAAAATTTATATTCATTCATACCCATAATTTTTAGTATGTTCCATTAACCCTTTCCATAACTCAAAAATTGTGTGAAAAAGAAAGAGAATGATTTGGATTTGGTACTGGAAGAGGAATTAATTTGTATACTTGCAATATGTTGATTCTTGCACTATGTTGTTGCAAATCTTGTTTTTGGAGGCTGTGTTTTAGTGTTTTCTTTCCGCCTTGAGTTTTTTTTGCTTTGGTAGGGGTGTGTTGCAGGTTTTTGTGTGCTGGGAGAGAAAGAAAGCAACAAAATTCAAAGAATGCTACTTAGGACATTTAACAAACACCTAGTAGGCAACCCAATAAGTGCAAAAATACATACAGAGTCATTACATTAAATATAATCCTTTTAACAGATAACAACGCAGAGAGGCATCACACACAAGATTCATCGACAAAAATCGCTTTCGCGCAAAAATTTCTAAAAATTCAATATTCTTGAAGAAACTAAAAATGGGTTTCCACTAATAGAGAAAATCAAAGGCTAAAACTCATAAAAATTCAAACTAAAACACAATAATTAAGTATGGAAGTGAAATTTTGATTCTTTCTTGTTGTTATAATAAATGTGTTGTTGCTGTTATAATCATCATTACCAATTTATTGTTGCTGCTAATTTTTTTTCTGGGTTTGATTAGAATTGTTATGAAGAAATGAATTGGGAATTGGGTTTTTGTTTTTTTTATTTTTTTTCTTCTAATTTTTAAAATTTTATTTTTCATTTATTTAATTTAAAAAATGATTATGTGGATATTTTATTTTTTAAAATTTAATAATTACACATGTGGCATGCCACATAAGCATTGACTTGGTCAAAATTGGTCAAAAGGATCAAAGTTGCAAAAAGGCTAAATTTTAGGGGTCAAAATTGTAGTTTTTGTTTATAGGGACCAAAATCGCAACTCTTTCAAATTTAAAGGGGAAAAGTGCACTTTAGCCAAAAATAAACCAATTCAAAGGTTTGAAACCCTAATTCTCCAAAATTTCAGAACAGATAGATTGACCTATCAACTAGAAGTGAAAAAGGCAGTGCCATGGAGAGTGTAAAAAGACATGACAAATTCAATTTCACAAAATCTATATAAAAAAACCCCAATTCAGAGGTTTTAAACCCTAATCCCAAAAATATTCAGAACAAATTGAACTATCACAATTCACAACTACAATTGAGAAAAGAACAAATAACATGACAAGAACTTTAATTTCACAAAATCTATATAAAAGAAAATATATAAAAATAAATATATATAGAAGAAACAATCAGAGAAGATTCAAATAAGAGAAAATCTACCTTATGAACAGAAAATAAGTGTCGCTGTGAAACACTTGTAATGAGGATGGAGTGGGAAGTAAAAGAAAAAAGAAACCAACGAGAAATGCGAAGCCAGAGAGAAACGAAATGCGATGCGAGAGAACTTTTTTTTTTTTTTTGTTCGAAAGAGAGAGAGAAACTTGAGAGAATATACAAGCCAACCTATAGAGTATATACACAATTGGCTTGGTTATTGGCCATATTTGTTTCCAGGTTCCGGTTAACAAGTGCCCTTAGGGCACTAGTTAAGGTAACCAAAATTAGTAGATTTATATTGGAAATAACAATTTGTTGATTCGACTACTTTTTATCACTCTTCAACACAAAATTTTTATTTTTATTCTCTTATCCAATGCTCTAAAGGCACTCTTTAACATTTTCCTTGTTTTTATTTGAATTGTGAACGAATTATAGCATGAATATCATTATCATAATAATAATAAAGAATGATCAATAAATTATGTACCTTTAAGTTTAGACGATGAGAAATGGCATCCAACAAGTATGAGAGAAATAACTACCTTGATGACCCGTGTTTGTTTTTTAAGAGAATCGTGAGTTGTTTTAGAGAGTTAGAAATTGGCGTCGACACATGGGTTTCGAAATCGGTGCCAATGAATGTTATTCAAAAGTGGTTGTGAGTTCATTGAGGACTATTGGTGAATGTAGTGCATATGCTTTTCGTCAATAACTTATGTAACCTGCATAATAACATAATAACGAGTCATTATCAGTCATTATATAGTGTGGAGTAGGACATAGGAGACATAAACCCAACCCAGTAACTCGATGTATTTGGAGGAGAGAACGGAAAATTGCAAATGAGAGATCTATGTATATTATGGGATAAAGCTAAAATATAGAAGAGGCGTGGTTTTTATATTTTCGAAGTGATGTTGGTTGTTCCATATATCATGCAAACAAGGCACGATAATAGGAATAAACCCCTAGAAAAAAATAGAGGTAAAAATGCCTAAAAAAAACGAAGTAAATTGATATGTGATTGGTAGATTGATATGTGAGATATGTGGACCGAGCAAAGGAAAAAGGCAAAACGTGTGGTCAGATATGTACTGGAAATGTGTGTTTTTAATATGTTAGATTTTAAACAATGCCCTAAAACACTTGTTAGCATCTGGGACATAACTCTAAAAACATTATGAAACACAACTGCATCCAATTGAACAAGGTCTGACATCAAAACCACCGAAGAGAGCATCGGTGCCCACCTGCAAATCTGCAGGCTCTTCATTATTTTCCTGCATAACATACATAAAAAAAATCATCCAAAAAAATTCCAACAAATTCAAATTCAATTTCAGTCCCAAGTGCCATCATCAATCAAGAGTCAAGGGGGGTGTTGAATTGTATAAAACGTAGTGTAATACATTAGATTTATTGGGTTCATAAAATCATCATTCAATTACAGATTTCAACGCTACTAAAACTTAAACCTATGAACCTAGCAATATTCATCATACCCATCAATTTGTCTACACGTACAATTACTAATAACAGGTCTAACCTTATGAATTTGCAGCCCACAACTTGTCCCTATTCTCTTATTTCATAAGAATCTTTAAAACCCCATCTATTTCTCATTCCCAAAACCAATTCCTAGGGTTGAATTGAAAACTTAAGAAGAAAACTCACCTAATTGAAAAATTGAATGAAGGATCGAGGAAGCAAGGATCTGGAAGAGAGCTTTTTTCCACCCAATTCCTAGATCTGTATGTGAGAGAGGAGGATAACTAGGAATTTTTTTGTTTTTGATGTTGGTTTATTCTATTAATATGGCTAGGATGGATGAATTTACTACCCAGTATTATGTTATAGGTTGAGAACTCAACCCCTACTACTAACAAATCTCTTTTTTCCCTAATAAATTAGTAATTAACAATTTACCACCGGTAAAATAAAAAAGTAAAAACTCTACTTTTACCACAACCCATTGGACATGGTATTGGTGTACATTAAGAAGTTCTTCAAAATTCACATGTCCTGCATGGGTACCCTACCAACAAACTCCTTTTTTCAAAAATTATTTTTGCAACCCATGGCATTGTTGTGCATCCTTCTATAAAGTATCTTTCAACTTATGGCTGTGTTGTCCGAACTTATTGCCAAACTTGCGTTTTATCCATGGTTTCTAGTGGCAAAGCAACAAATGCTTTAAGAATTTGTCGAGCCTTTGCAACCCCTTTAGACATCTCATCAGTTTCAAATACTCTCTTACGTTTAGAACCCACCTGAAAATTATAAGCGCAAAACTATAATGATTCCTTCCAATGGTGAAAATTTCATCAAAACATATTTATTAAAAGTTTGCAGAGAAAAGCATAAATTTATCGTGGATAAAAGCTACTATTTCCATAATGCTTTTATTGTTCAAATTCAGACAAGTGAGACAACTTTTTTTAATGTGATAACATTGAAATATTGAAACAATAAGGGGTTTACAGGTGCAACTGTACAAGTGACATTCTCCCCACAATAAGTGTTACACTATTTTAGCTATTGAAGCTTTCTATATTAGATAGGTTGCTTCAAAGAATGCAACTGCAAAAAGATGAGAAAGAAAGAAGTGAGAGAAATTGTGGGGGGAAAGGGTCCACTAGGGTTTTTGAAAATGTGAGAGGTGGTTTGCAAACCCAACGTAGGGGTGGTTACTACCATACTTTAGACAAAGTAACAACATCATTCTTCTTCACCAATATTCCCGACGAAGTGAAGACATTGGAGTTGTGGAAGTTGTTTGCAAGGTTTGGTCGGGTTAGCGAAGTTTACATACCAAAGAAGGTCTATAAATGGGGAAAGCGGTTTGACTTTGTCAAATTCAAAGAGGTGGTGGACGCGGTTGAGCTGGAGAATAAGATGGGAGATGGGGAAACCATAAGTTGAAGGTGAACAGGGCCTGCTTCGGCAGAGAAGAGAAGTTTTCGCTGGAGAAACAGAATGTGAAGGTGGTGGAGGGGAGTTCGTCGAGAGTGGTGGCTAGCAAATCATTCAAAAATGTGGTGGCAACTGTGGCGGAGAGCTTTGTTGGAAGAGAAAGAGATTCATGTGTTGGAGTTTCTTCCTAGTGAAGAGGTGCCGGAGGATTTGAAGAATTGTTGTGTTGGTTATTTGTGTTACCCAAGAGAAGCAAAATGGTGCAAACAGGGTTTTTCATGGAAGTTTGGTACGACATAAAGGTGTTTAGAAGGGGTGATGATTTGATACTGCTACATAGTAAGATATCGGGTGAGATCGAGGGTACAAGAAGGTCTAAGAAGGAGTAGTGGGAGAGTAATTTTAAGGATGTGAAACCATGGTCACCACAGATGGTGGCTGTGAAACGAAGAGTATGGCTCCAACTGAGAGGTATCCTTCTCCATGTGTGGGAGCACTTTTTCAAGAAGGTAGGGGCAGTGTTCAGAGAGTTGGGGAGGAAACGATTTGATGTGGCATGAGTGTTGATTGCTACTCATAGGATGGGGATCATTGATGAGTGGCTAAGGATTAGGGTTATGGGAGCGGTGTTTAAAGTTTGGGTGGTGGAATATCATAAGGCGTGGCCTCGGCATTCGTGGTGGAAGGAGTTGATGTCTTTCGAGGAGGGGATGAGCTCAAATTTGTTTAATAACAAGGTAGTGAGACGGGTTGTAAGGTGGTGGATAAGGTTTTGGGTTGGCTTGAATTTAATTTTATTACTCAAGCAAATTTGTTTGTTCAATTGGATTGTTGGACTAAAGAGGCAAGATCAAAGAAACTCCGGAAAGGATTTTGGGTGATTTGGCATGCAGCAATATGGCCATATGAAAGGAAAGAAATGAGAGGATTTTTAATAATCGTTTTAAGGAGGTTCATGACATAGTTGAAGAGATTAAGGCATTGTCTTGGCGGTGGAGTTTAAGTCGTCTAAAGATTACAACTTGCCTTTTTTATGATTGGGGTTGGTAGACGAAGGATTGATGAGCTAGGTAACAGGAGTGTTTTGGGTGTGAGGTGGTCCTGGTTCCCTCGTCTCCAGGCGTTCGAATTTAGGTGGTGGGGCGTTTTCTCTCCGTGTTTTTCTAGTGTAGCGTGCTTCAGTTTTTGTGGTTATGTGTCGTTGGTTTTTTCTCGCTTTGTTTTTGGATTTTTGGTTTTTGTTGGGTGTTTTGCTGCAGGTACCTTCCTGTGGGTTCTTGACGAGTTTTAGTGGGTGTTGTTATGGGTCAGTGCCGCTTAAATACATCATTTTGTATGTCTTGCATGAGGGGCTTATTAATATAGGAGCCATTAATATAATTAGGTTGTTTCAATATATATATATATATATATATATATATATATATATATATATATT